>ERZ1034976.2041-NODE-2041-length-14443-cov-10.281971_pt1 | contig 14443 bp, 10 predicted proteins | sample MGYA00520623_ERZ1034976 | MGnify/ENA primary metagenome ERZ1034976 (study PRJEB33766, sample SAMN09781774) | gut metagenome | biome: gut microbiome | host: Homo sapiens | place: Madagascar | study: EMG produced TPA metagenomics assembly of the PRJNA485056 data... | reverse complement strand
CATGGTCAGCCCCATGCTCATCCTGACGCTGGCGTGGACCCTTTCCGGCATGACCAACCTGCTGGGTGCCAAGTATTACGTGGCCAACCTGCTCAACGGCTCGGCGGCTGCGCTGCAATATCTGCTGCCGACCATCATCTTTCTGGTGGCGGTGTTCCTGGCCTTTGCCACCGGCACGTCCTGGGGCACCTTCTCCATCCTCATCCCCATCGTCTGCCATGCGTTCCCGCAGGGGGAGATGCTGGTCATCTCCATTGCGGCCTGTCTGTCCGGCGCAGTGTGCGGCGACCACTGCTCCCCCATCTCGGACACCTCCATCATGGCGTCCGCCGGTGCGCATTGCAGCCATGTGAACCATGTGTCCACCCAGCTGCCCTATGCCATCACGGCGGCGGCCATCTCGGCGGTGTGCTATGTCGTCACCGGCCTGAGCCAGATGTTCCTGGGCGCCAGCGCCAGCCTGCTCACCTCGCTGGTGCTGCTGGCCGTGGCCATCGTGCTGGAGCTGGTGGTGCTGAACGTCATCCGGCTGCGAACGGCCAAAGCAGACTGACCCAACCGGCGTTTTTGGCCCTGTCAAGGGGGCAAAAATCGTCATTCACGCAGTTTTCAGGGCGTTTCACGCGGCTTTGCTTTCCTTCCGGTTGTTTTTATGGTATGATGGATTCAGAAACGAACGACCGTGCGGCTTTTGGCGCAGCCTTTGGCAGAAAAGGAGGACGACCCCAATGAAAAAACGCATTCTCAGCCTGATCCTGGCATTGAGCATGGTGCTCTCCGTGCTCCCCCTGGGGGCCTTTGCAGAAGGCTCTCTCCCAGAACTCGTCATGAAGGACGGTCTGCCGGACTGTTCGAACGGCACCAGTGGCAACGGCTGGGAGTACAGGAGCGGCACACTGATTCTGAATGATGGAAAGTATGATTTCAGTTCCACCCATCCCCAAAAACCCAGTGCAGAAACGAAGCCCGCTCCGGCTGTGCAGTGCCTGATTTCGATTGTGGATGCGGAAATTACCGGCGGCAGCTTCAGTACAACAGTGTACAACAGCTCCGGCGGAACGATCTCTGACGGAACCTTCCATGGAGAAGTGAGAAACTCCGGAACGATCTCTGGCGGCACCTTCAGTGCAACAGTGAGTATCTTTGGCGGCGGAACGATCTTTGACGGAACCTTCAATGGAGAAGTGATAAGCTCCGGAACAATCGCCAACGGCACCTTCAGCGCAACAGTGGAAAACAGCACAAAAGGAACGATCTCTGGTGGAACCTTTGCGGCGGGTCTGTCTGATAACTACGGCACCGTGACTGGCGGCGCGTTCAACGGCAAGACGGGGCTGACCACCAAAGCCCACCAAGTCACCGTAACGAATGGCAGTGTGAGCCAAGTGAACGGCGTAGACCCGCGGAACGCGGATGGAACGACTGGCACGGCATGGGATCTCTACGCCTACAAAGGCACCACCGTAATCATCACCGCCGACACCGAAATCTTCAGCCTGAACGGCTACCCCATCAGCGGGGCCTACAACAGCAGCTACCCCTATACAAACAACAAGAAGATTGTGAAATTCACCATGCCGTACAACAAGAACGTGGTGCTCAGCACCGGCGAACTCGTCATGGCGGGCGGCTACCCAATCGGCTCCAACAACGGCGCAAACAACTACAATGGCAAAGGCTGGGCGTACAGTGCAGGAAACCTGTCGGACCCGACAGACACCGGCACACTGCATCTGTGGAGTGGAACGTTTGATTTCAATTTCGCCGATCCCACTACCAAGATAACACGGACCGATTCGGCTGTGGCGTGTGAGATTCAATCGTATGCGACAATTATCGGCGGCATCTTCGCGGGCAGTGTGAAAAACGGCTACACCATCGAGAACGGCACCTTCACGAACAAGGTGGAAAACAGCGGCTACATCAATAACGGCACCTTCGCGGGCAATGTGACAAACAGCGGCGCCGTGAACGGCGGCGTGTTCAACCGTAATGCAACTCTAATCAACGTAACAGGTGGCCACAACATCACCTGGGATGCGGCCTACTCCAATGCCAAGATCGAGAAAGTCAACGGTATGTCTGCGGATTGGGACCCCTACGTCGTCGTGACCGAAAATGCCACGACGAATGAAGTAAGCATCACCGCCAACACCGAAATCTTCAGCCTGAACGACCAGCCCATCGGCACGGACAACTGCAACAGCAGCTACGGCAGCGATAAGAAGACCGTGACCTTTACCATGCCGGACGAGGACGTGGTGCTGAACCGCACGGCTGAACTGGAAGTTGTGGACGGCGAAATCAAAAGCGGCGAGACGGCCAAAGGCAGCGGTCGTGTGCTCATCGGCAGCAAGGTGGAAGTGACCACGAAGGATAAGACCCAAGACTTTGTGGGCTGGACCATCGCGCCGGAAGGCATCGAACTTCGGGATGATGACGGCAGAGAAGTGGACCTGACCAGCGAATGGACGTTCTCTTTCATGATGCCCGATGTCTCCGGCGGCAAGCTGACCCTGACGGCAAACTATCAGCCTTTCCGTACCAGCCTGCTGATGAATGCAGACGGCACGGTGAATCTGGAGCATGTGAACCACGAGACCTACGATGGAAACGAAACCTGCAAGGGTGACGGATGGAATGTCTTCAACAGAGGAACCCTGATTCTGGAGAAGGGGACCTACGACTTCCGGTATACGGCCCCAACGGAAAAGACCGGCACCCTCGAAGCCGTGACCTGCGGAGTCCAGAACAAAGGCGGCACCATCGAGAACGGCGTGTTCCGGAACTTGGTGCTCAATGAGGTCGGCGGCACCATCACCGGCGGCACCTTCGCGGTGGGCCTGTTTGAGATGCCCGGCATGACCAGCGGCACCGTGACCGGCGGCGTGTTCAACGGCAAGACGGGGCTGACCAATGCCCACCACGTCACCGTAACGGATGGCAGTCTGCTCAAGGTGAACGGCGAAGACCCGCTGAAGGTGGATGAAACGACGGGAGCCGTGACGACCGGCACGGCATGGGACCTCTACGCCTACGCAGGCACCACCGTGACCATCACTGCCGATACCGACATTTTCAGCCTGAACGGCCAGCCCATCGGCGCGGGCAACTGCAACAGCAGCTACGGCAGCGACAAGACGACCGTGACCTTTACCATGCCGGACGATGACGTGGTGCTGAACGGAGCGATCACCAGCACTGACCTCGTCATGGAGAACGGCTGGCCGAAGGATTCCAACGGCGGCAAAAACCCCTGCAAGGGCGACGGCTGGGAGTACATTAAAAATGACCCGACCAATGGCGACATGCTGCTTCTGACGGGCAGCAACCAGACCGGCGGGCTGTACGATTTCAGCACCATCGGAGATGGTTCGGCGGTGGAGTGCAACGTCTTTGTGGGCAAGCCGACGGCCATCACGGGCGGCGAGTTCAACGGCAAAGTGTTTAACAACAGCGGCATTCTGGGCGGCACCTTCCACGGCGAGGTCGACAATATGGGACCGGGTACCATCGAGAAGGGCACGTTCCACGATGCGGTCAAGAACAACGGCACCATCAACGACGGTGCGTTCAACGGCAAAGTCGAGAATAACAGTGTCATCAACAGCGGCACCTTCAACAGCCCGGTCGACAATACGACCATGGGCCGCATCGAGAATGGTACGTTCAACGATTCTGTCGAGAACAATGGCCGCATCGAGAACGGCACCTTCCACGGCGCAGTCAAGAACAACGGTATCATCAACGGCGGCACCTTCAACGGTGCTGTGACCGGCAGCGGCACAGTCAGCGGGAACATCACCGGCAGCGGTACGCTGAACGGCGAGCCCATCACCAAGACGCCGGAGCCTGAACCGGAACCCACCACCTACACCGTGACCGTCATCGGCGGCACGATCGACGGCAAGACGTCCGTTTCCGCCAAGGAGAACGACACCCTGACCGTGGTGCTGGACCAGAACGACATTCCGGACGGCATGACGTTTGACCTGTGGAGCATTTCGTCGGACAAGCTCAGCGGCGATATCAACGTCGATTACCGGGCCGAGGCCATGACCTTCCAGATGCCTGCCGAGGATGTGACCATCCGGGCGCAGTACCGCTCGGCGGAGATCATCGAGGACGCTGCGCCCTCTCCGCTGGCAACGGCGGCGACCATCGCGGTGGGCGGCGCAGCCGCAGGCATCGTGGTGTGGCAGGGCGTGAGCCTGGGCGTAGACCTCTACCTTACCAGTGCGCTGCCCCAGGGCGTGCCGGTGCCGACCGACCGCCGTGCGCTGGCGCTGCTCCTGTGGGAGACCGCAGGCAAACCGGAGGTGGCTCTGCCCACCCTTTACGGCGATATCCCCACCGAAGAGATCGAGCTGCAAAAGGCCACCCGCTGGGCGGTCCAGAACGGCCTGATGGACGCGGCCGACAAGAAGGATGCGTCCTTCTTTGACCCGGACCATTATGTCACCAAGATGGACGTCTTCGGCGCATGGCTCCGGCTCAAAAAGCTCCTCGGCACCACCTGAACATCCCCGACGCAGTGAGCGTCCCCCCTTAACGCAAAGGACCTCCCGGCCTGCATGGGCTGGGGGGCCCTTTGTTTCAAAACGGAAAAATTCCGTTGCTTCTGGGAAAAAACATGGTATACTAAAGGAAATTGAGCGATCGGAAGGAGCCGCACCATGCTGGAAAAAGCATTCAACGACGTTTACACAAAATTCAAGCTGCACTTCTATCAGAACGTGTTTCAGCGCTTTGCTACCCGCGAGGCGACCCTGACCACGGTGGAGTCCTTCTGCATGGAGGGCATCATGGCCATGGGCGAGCCCACCATTGCGGAGTTCTCGCGGATGATGAAGATCTCTACCCCCAACGCGGCGTATAAGATCGGCAGCCTGATGCGCAAGGGCTACGTGGAAAAGATCCAGTCCGCCAAGGACCGGCGCGAGTACCACCTGCGCCCCACCCAGAAGTATTTCGAGTACTACAACATCAGCTATTCCTACCTGCACACCGTGGTCGAGCGTGTGCGGGAGCGCTTCCCCGCCGAGGACGTGGACAAAATGGAACAGATGCTCACCATCATCAGCGAGGAGCTGATGCCGGAGCTGGATCTGAAATCAAAGACGGAGGACGAATAAGCACCGTTTCACCCCGTTGGAGTAAAACGGCCGGGGCAATTGCAATCCGTGCGCCGGAATGATACAATAGGAGCCAGCGAGAACCGCCGCCGGACGTTTTTCCGGCAAGTGCAAGAAAGAAGGCTTTTATCATGAGCATGAATACAGTCCCTGAGCGTCTGGCCGCGCTGCGCGCCGCCATGGACGCCAATGGCGTGGACCTCTACCTCATCCCGGTGGGCGACCCGCACTCCAGCGAGTATCTGCCCGACCACTACACCTCCCTGACCTATTTCTCCGGCTTCCACGGCGAGAACTCGAACTTCGTCGTGACCAGAGACAAGAGCGCCCTGTGGGCCGACGGCCGCTATTTTGTGCAGGCCGAAAAGGAGATCGCGGGCACCGAGATCGAGCTGGAACGGATGGGCGAGCCGGGTGTGCCGACCGTGGAGCAGTATTGCGCCGATGCCCTGCCGGAAGGCGGTGTGCTGGGCCTGTGCGGCCTGACCGCTTCCTGCCAGCTGGTGCGCAGCGTACAGAAAGCGCTGGACGCCAAGCACGGCACCATCAAGACCCTGAATCTGGAAGATGAGCTGTGGACCGAGGGCCGCCCTGCCCTGCCGGAGACCCCGGCCTGGCTCCTGAGCAAGGAGTATGCGGGCTTTGCCCCCGCCGAGAAGCTGGAGCAGCTGCGGGCCAAGCTCAAGGAGCTGGGCTGCACGGCCCAGCTGGTGGGCAAGCTGGACAACCTGGCCTGGCTGCTGAACCTCCGCGCGATGGACATCCAGTGCACTCCCTACGCCATGGCCTACTGCTATGTGACCGGGGACCGTGCCGTCCTCTTCATCAACACCCGTCGTCTGGGCGCGGAGACCGCTGCCGAGCTGAAGGAGAACGGCGTCGAGATCGCCGAATATGACGATATCCTTACCTTCCTGGCCGCAGAGACCGAGGCCCAGACCGTTCTGGCCGACCCGGCTTCCGTCAACTATGCGGTCTATGAGACCCTGCGCAACAACCCGGTCCTGACCGTCAAGGACGAGGCCGACCCCCTGCTGCCGATGAAGGGCGTCAAGAACGAGACCGAGCTGAACCACGACCGTGAGGCCCATCTGCGCGATGCCGTGGCGATGGTGCGGTTCCAGAAGGAGCTGGAAGAGCGTCTGGCCGCAGGCGAAGAGCTGACGGAGCTGACCGTGGACGAGATCCTCCACAAGTACCGCTCGGCACAGGACAAGTTCATCGTGGAGAGCTTCGGCACCATTGCGGCCTACGGCGGCAACGCGGCCATGATGCACTACCACGCCACCGAGGAAGACCACGCCAAGCTCGAAAAGAAAGGCTTTTTGCTGGTGGACAGCGGCGCGACCTACATGGACGGCACCACCGACATCACCCGCACCTACCCGCTGGGCGAGCTGACCGAGGACGAGCGGCTGTTCTACACCTGGACGCTGCAGTGCCACATCGACATTGCCAAGGCCGTCTGGCTGAACTACTGCGACGGCCACATGCTGGATACCATCGCCCGTGAGCCTCTGTGGCAGCACCTCATCAATTACCGCTGCGGCACCGGCCACAGCGTCAGCTTCGTGGGCAATGTCCACGAAGGCCCCCACGCTCTGAACGGCCGCAACACCACCGTGTTCCAGCCGGGCATGATCGTCACCGACGAGCCGGGCGTCTACGAGAGCGGCGTCGTCGGCATCCGCATCGAGAACGAGCTGGAGTGCTACCACAAGGCCGACAACCAGTACGGCACCTTCCTGGCCTTCCGCCCGCTGACCTTTGTGCCCATCGCCACCTCGCCCGTGGTGCCCGGCATCCTGACCAAGGACGAGATCGAGTGGCTGAACGCCTACCACCGCGAGGTCTTCACCAAGCTCGCTCCCCGCCTGACCGAGGAGGAGCGCGACTGGCTGGCCAAGAAGTGCGCCGCCATCGGAGCGTAAATAAGGATAAAAAGACCCTCTCAGTCTCGCTGGCGCTCGCCAGCTCCCCCGATGGGGGAGCTTTGATGCAGGTTCAAATCGACATCAAAACCTCGCCCTTTGGGAGAGGTGGCATTGCACAGCAATGACGGAGAGGGTTCTTTGTTATTCCTGTTCCGGTTTGTGCTCTTTCCAGTAGGCTTTTGCCTCATCAATGGCCTTTTTGAACGGGCCGGAGGGGTAGGTGCTCTCGGCGATGTCCACCAGAAACTTGTACAGCTGGGGGCGCACCTCTTCATACATGCCCAGGCGGGTGTAGAGGTCTTTGTAATAGCGGAACACCTGCAGCTTGTTCTGCACCACGGTGGATACGTGGACCTGCGTGTGGCAGATGCTCTGCGGGTTCTGGACGTAGTAATAACCGGCCTTGCCGATGGAAACGAAGGTCTCGGCGTACTGGATATACCGCAGGTTGAAGACGAGGTCTTCGGCCCAGTGCATTTCGCTGACGAACTGGATGTCGTTCCGGGTTAGGAGGTCGCGACGGTAGAGCTTGTTCCAGAGCACACTGTAAAAATAGGAGGCGGGCTTGTCCATCAGGCGGAGGGCGAAGGTGTCCTTGTCATAAACGCCTGCGGGCAGAAAGCCGTACTCCCGCATCTCCGGGGGCCGGGCGACGCTCATGACGCCCAGCTCGTCCTGGATCTTATCGAGCACCTGTTCGGGCTTGGAAGCGCCCGCCGGGATGACCATCTTGTAGGGTGCGATGACGAGGTCGGCGGTGTGCTCCTCGGCCGCAGCCACAAGAGCGGCCGTGAAGTCCGGGTCGAGATAGTCGTCGCTGTCCACGAACTGCACATACTTGCCGCCGGCCAGCTTCAGGCCCAGGTTGCGGGTGTCCGCTACGCCGGAGTTTTCCTTGTCCACCAGCACGATGCGGGGGTCTTTGGCGCGGAACTCTTCGCAGACGGGCAGGCTCTGGTCCTTGGAACCGTCGTTCAGGATGATGATCTCGATGTTGGAATAGGTCTGTGCGCAGATGCTGCCCACGCAGCGGGCCAGATGGTTCTGGGCGTTGTACACGGGCAGGATGATGCTGACAAGGGGCTGATTCATGGCGGCGTCTCCTTTTCTGATTTTATAGTAACTATACTCCCGTGCGGCGCAAAATGCAAGCGCCCGGAAGGCCGGGCAGGAGGAAGGAATTGAAAAAATGATCTTTCACATTGCGGTCTGCAGCCCGGATGCGGTGCTGCGGGGGCGGGTGCAGCGGCACTGCCTTGAATATTATGCCCGCCGGGCCGACGCCTGCATCGTGGAACAGCTGGAGGACGCGGGGGGCCTGCTCCGGAAAGAGGATGCAGGCAGCCGGTTCGAGCTGTACCTCATCGAGCTGACGGCGGCAAACCCGGCGGCAGGTCTGCAGGCGGCGGCGCAGCTGCGGCAGCGCGGGGTGCGGGCACCGCTGGCCTTTCTGGCCCACACGCCCGCCTACGCCTACGAGGCGTTCCGGGTGGATGCGATGCAGTATTTGCAGATCCCCTTCCGGCCCGAACAGCTCACCGCCCTGCTGGATCGCGCCACCGAGCCGGAGTACGGCCCCGTCATCCCGGTGACGACGGCGACCGGCCTGCGGGCGCTCCCCTTTGCGGACATCGAGTATCTGGAATGCACCCACCATGTGGTGCATTTTCACCTTGCCAGCGGCGAGGATGTGGCCTCGCTCTCGCTGCGGGTGCCCTTCTCCGAAGTGGCAAAGCCGCTGCTGGCCGACCGGCGCTTTTTGCAGCCCCACCGCTCCTACGTGGTCAACCTGGCGGCGGCATCGCAGCTGTCCGTGGGGGAGCTGTGGATGCGCAGCGGTGCCCGCGTCCCCATCCCCCGCGGCCGCGAAGCCGCCGTGAGGGCAGCCTTCCGGAAGTTTTTGGAACGATAAACGATAGAAAAGAGGTCTTGTCCAACGGGCAAGGCCTCTTTTGGTCAGAACTTCAACTCCGCCCACCGGGTCAGGAACTGGTTGCTGACACGGCGGAGGGCGGGTTCATCGGCGGCGCTGGCGGCGTCGGCGATGCCGATGACGTAAAAACCTGCGTCGTGGGCGGTGCGGGCCGCGTAGAGGGAATCCTCGCAGACGGCGCAGCGGTGCGGGTCGGTGCCGCCGAGGCGCTGTAAGGCCGCGAAAAAGACGTCCGGGCGGCTCTTGTGCAGGGGGCCCTGGGCTTCGATGTAGAACTCGAAGCAGTCGTCCACACCCAGGCGGGTGAGCACTGCTTTGCACTGGTCGCTCCAGGTGTTGGAGCAGATGCACATCCGGGCACCCTCAGCCCTGAGGCGGGCCAGCAGCTCCCGCACACCGGGCTTGAGCTCCACGGTCTCGTACAGCTCGGCGATGACCGAGCGCATCACGCCGAAATAGTCTTCCGGCCGCAGGGGCAGCGCGTACTCCCGGATGAGGTACTGCGCCCCATCCGCCATGCCCATGCTCAGGAGCGTGGAGCGCAGGTCGGCTCTTGGGGTGCGGCCGTAGCGGCGCAGCAGCGCCAGCGGGGCGTTCTCCCACACCGCAGTCATGCTGTCGGTCAGGGTGCCGTCCATATCAAAGATCCATTGGTTGCAGTTCATGCAGTCCTCCTCACAGTCATAATTTACTAAATTATACCACGCTTTTTGTTCCAAAAACAGGGAGAAATTTTCCCGAAAATATGGTATACTTTTTGCAGGTTTGAATCGGACGACAAGGAGGCGTATTGGATGGCGCAGAACGATACCCCCAGAAAGGCACTGGTGCTTGCCGGCGGCGGGGCCCGCGGCAGCTATCAGGTGGGCGTCTGGCGTGCCCTGACCGAACTCGGCTGGAACCCGCAGATCATCACCGGCACCAGTGTGGGCAGCCTGAACGGCGCGATGTTCGCGCTGGACCTGTACGAGACCGCACGGGATATGTGGACCAGCATCCGCAGCCAGGACGTGATGGAGCTGCCGGAGGAGACCCGGAATCTGACCGAGCTGCACCAGTTCCTGCGGGACGTGGTGCGCGCGGGCGGCATGGATGTCACCCCGCTGGAAGAGATCGTGGAGCGGGTGCTGGACGAGGACGCGCTGCGCGCCTCGCCCATCCGGTTCGGGCTCGTCACGGTGGAAAAGCGGGGTCTGAAGCCCCGTGAGCTGCCGCTGGAAGAGATCCCAAAGGGCAAGGTGAAGGATTACCTGCTGGCTTCGGCTGCCTGCTTCCCGGCGCTGCGGGCCAAACAGATCGACGGGGTGCAGTTTCTGGACGGCGGCTACCGCGACAACATGCCCACAGGGCTGGCCCAGAAAATGGGGGCCGAGGAGCTGGTCTGTGTCGATCTGGAAGGGGTGGGCATCACCCTGCCCAACCGCACCGGCCTGCCCACCACCATGGTGCGCAGCTATTGGGAGCTGGGCGATATCCTCCACTTTGACCCGGACACGGCCAGACGGAACATCGAGCTGGGCTATTACGACACCCTGCGGGCCTTCGGGCGGCTGCGCGGCTGTGCCTACGCGGTGGCGAAGAACGAGCAGACCGCACAGGGCGCGGCCGCATTCCGGCAGCGGTTCGACGCTGTGCAGAAGGCGGTGAAGGCAAAGTACCCGGTGACACTGACAGCAGACCTGGCGCTCAAGCTGGCCAACATGCAGGACGCAGAGCTGGCCCCGCTGGAAGCGGCCGCCGAGGACGTGGGCGTGGACCCCACCCGGTATTACACGGTGGAGACGCTGGCAAAGGCGTTTCTGGAGACCTGTGACCGCACCCGCATCGAGGGGTTTGAACCGCTGTTTGAGGGCAGCGGAAACGCGGCGCAGGCCGCATGGGCAGCGCTGCTGCCCAATACATTCCTGCAGGCGCTGGTCTGCCGCACACTGACCACGCCTGCCCCGACGGAGGTGACGGAGGAATGAAAGTCTATCAGGGATATGCCGCCTCGTCCGGCCTAGTGCTGGGGCAGGTGAGCCGTGTGGAGCGCAGGACCGAGAGCTTCGGCACAGGGCCGTTCAACCCGGACCGGGAACAGCGGCTGCTGGACCGGGCCGTCAAGACGGCACAGGCCGAGCTGGACTCGATGGCTGAGCGCAGCGGCCCCACCGAACAGGCCATCTTCCTGTTCCAGAGCATGATGCTGGAGGACGAGGGCTTCATGAACGAAGTCCGGTTCCAGATCAAGGCGGGCGTCGGCGCGGCCGAAGCCGTAGACCGGGCCGGCCGCCGCTATGCCGACCAGCTGGCCCAGATGGAAGACAACGCCTATATGCAGCTGCGCAGCGTGGACATCCTTGATGCCGCCCGCCGCGTGGTGAACATCCTGACCAACCGCCCCCGCGTCTGGCTGGCGCTGGACCACCCCGTCATCCTGGCGGCAGAGGTGCTCATGCCGAGCGACCTGTTCAGTGTGCCCGCCGGAATGATCCTGGGCATCATCACGGCAGAAGGCAGCAAGCAGAGCCATGCGGCCATCATTGCGCGGGCCATGCACATCCCCGGCATCGTGCAGGTGGGCAGCGATTTTCTGAACGACTGCGACGGCCGCACGGCCATCCTGGACGCCGACAACGGCGAGTGCATCCTCGACCCGGATGCCGTCACCCGCCAGCAGGCGATGTCCCGCATCTGCGAGAAGCAGTGGGAGAATGAGGAGATGAACCGCGTCTGCGCCTTGCCGTGCCGGACGAAGGACGGCCAGCCCTTTGAGCTGCTGGCCAACTGCTTCGGGCAGGAGGACATCGAAACGGCGCGGCAGTCCGGCGCGTCCGGCGTAGGTCTGCTGCGCAGCGGTTACATGATGCTGCCGGGCCGCCCGGTGGACGAGCAGGAGCAGTATGTGTTCTATCACTCCTGCCTGGCGGCGGCAAAGGGCGGGGTGGTCACGGTGCGCACCTTTGATTTTGGTGCAGACCGCACCATGGCCGACGCCCATCAGGGGCCGGAGTCCTCCAAGCTGGGCCTGCGGGGCATCCGCAGCAGCCTGCGCCGTCCCCATCAGTTCGAGACCCAGATCTGTGCGCTGTTCCGTGCGGCAGCAGACGGCCCGCTGCGGGTGATGTTCCCGATGGTGACCAATCTGGAAGACTGGGACGAAGCCATGAAGCTGGTGGAACACTGCCGCCAGCACCTGCGGGAGCGGGGGGAGCGCTTCAACGAGAAGATGCCCTTCGGCGTCATGCTCAGTGTGCCGTCGGCCTGCCTGACGGCGGAAGAATTCGTGGCCCACGGGTGTGAGTTCTTCGTCATTGAGACGAACGATCTCATCCAGTACACCCATGCCGTGGACCGCGACCTCTCCATCGCCGAGCGCTACTACCGCCCGGCCAGCCACGCGATGAAAAAGCTCATCGCCATGGTTGTGGAGGCGGCGGACGCGGGCCAGATCCCCGTGACCATCTGCGGTCTGGCCGTCGGCAACCCGGCCAACACCGTGCAGTACCTGAAACTCGGCCTGCGCAGCTTCTCCGTGAGCCCGCAGAGCCTCATCAGCGTGAAGCGTGCGCTGCTGGAGGCGGACAGCCGGGATTGACAAAAATCTGATCCGTGTTCCATTGTACTTGCGGTGCCCTTTCGGCATACAAAACACCCCATGTGTTAGACAGTATACTGTCTAACACATGGGGTGAAGTTCGCCCTGCGGCGGAAAGCTCTTTTTCAGATCGTGATTCAGCCCTCGATGAGCTCGACGGTCTTCATCCGGACCGGGGTCTTGGGCTTGTCGTTCCAGTCGGTGGCGACTGCAGCGATCTTGTCCACCACGTCCATACCGGCCACGACCTTGCCGAATGCGGCATACTGGCCGTCCAGATGGGGGGCATCCTGGTGCATGATGAAGAACTGGCTGCCAGCGCTGTTCGGGCTCATGCTGCGGGCCATGCTGATGACGCCGCGGGTGTGCTTGATCGGGTTGTTGACGCCATTGGCAGCAAACTCACCCTTGATGCTCCAGCCGGGGCCGCCGGTGCCGTTGCCCAGCGGGCAGCCGCCCTGGATCATAAAGCCGGGGATGACGCGGTGGAAGGTCAGGCCGTTGTAAAAGCCCTGACCGACCAGCTTCTTGAAATTCTCACAGGTGAGAGGGGCGGCTTCCTCATTCAGCTCAATGTCGATGACGCCGCCGTCTTCCATAGTAATGCGAACCATACTGTTCCAATGCTCCTTTATCTTGGCCCCTCAGCGGGGCATTTGCGGCAGAAGTTCTGCCAGAATCCTCTTATAGTATACCATACCTTTTGGCTTGTGCAACGGCACAGTTGCAACGTTTTTGTAAATTTGGGGACGATTTTCATGATTTCCCGTCAAAAAGGGCCGGGAATGCTTGTTGACAAACCACCAGCCGTCGTCTATAATAAAGATAAAGAAGGCGCTGGCCCGCAAAACGGCTAGCCCCTCACCTTATATCATAAGAAAAATGACCGTTCAGGTTTGGAAGCATGAGGCGGTCATTTTTTCTTGTCTTTGTCGCTGTGAGAAATTGTCCACGTGATCTGAAACGTACCGAAAATCGCTCCGCCGAGAAGGCCAAGCAGAAGAACGACCTGTTCAAATGTCATGGGATATCCCCCCTTTCGCTTTTTGCGTCGGGGGAAGCGAAGCTACAAGAGAAAATCGCCCTGCCCGGCGCCTAGGTACCGGCAAGGGGCGGCCGCCTGCGTTTTGGACACAGCGCCTTCAATACCGCCGTTCGGCGGTATTTTTATTTTATCACAGCATTCGGCACAATACAAGAAGTTCCGTGCTGCTTCACAGTTCCTCCCGCAGCTCCGTCAGATCGGCCCAGAAGCGTTTGGGGCAGTGGGTCATGCGGCCCCGCTCGTTGTGGCGGGCCTGGATCTCCAGCGTTTTGTAAAACTGCTTCCATAGTGCCTGAAACTGCTGCTCCCGCTCGCTGGGCGGGGGAAGCTCCAGCGGCTCGGCCAGTTCCAGCAGCTGCGGCTGGTGATCCCGATACAGCAGCACCGCCTGATGCACTGCGTCGTAGATCATGAAGTCTTCCTCCGGAAAGCGGCCGCAGAAATGCCCCCGCAGCAGCGGCAGGATGTAGTTTTTCGGGTGGATGACCGCGCCCAGCATCCCATCGTGTTCCTCGAAGCGGACGAAACCCTGAAATTTGTCCACCTCCCAGTCGAGGCTCTTTTTCATCTCGTAGAGCGGCGCGACGTCCGGGTGGCCTGCCCGCTTGACCGTACCCGGCCCCAGCGCGAAGGCCAGATGCAGGAACCGGATGAGGAGCAGCTCCTTGTCCTCCCGGCCGGAGAGGAAGTCCCGTGTGACGAGGTATTCCGTCTCGGCCCCCAGTTTCCGGCCAAGGCTGGCAAACACCCGCCGGGCCTTTTCGTGGTCGGTGGCGATGTCCTTGAAGGGGTAGAGGGTAGCGGTCTCCCGCTCCGGCG
>ERZ1034976.2040-NODE-2040-length-14445-cov-5.247603_pt1 | contig 14445 bp, 17 predicted proteins | sample MGYA00520623_ERZ1034976 | MGnify/ENA primary metagenome ERZ1034976 (study PRJEB33766, sample SAMN09781774) | gut metagenome | biome: gut microbiome | host: Homo sapiens | place: Madagascar | study: EMG produced TPA metagenomics assembly of the PRJNA485056 data... | reverse complement strand
AATGGTGTTCATGAGACCACCGAGTATTTGGAATTGTTTTTAAGAAATTTATTGCTGGATGAAAAAAATGAACTTCATAATCGTTCTATGCATATTAGTGGAATGTTTGAAGAAGCGGACATTGAAAGTGCAAAAGCGGACATTGAGAGCGCAGAAGCGGATATTGAAAATCAAAAAGCGGACATTCGAAATAGATTACTTTCTTTTTCTGATATGATTTCAGAAAAGACAATAGATCATGCGTTAGAACTGTTTTCAAAGTGTGGAAAAAAAGAGTATTTTGGCAGAACGATAGTAGAAGATATTACCGGATTAAAATCAACAAGAGCATCTGAGCTGATAAAATTATTGATCGATAGTGAGATAATCGTGCCAGTAACCGGACATGGAAAAGGAAAGTACCGATTTCAATAATAGGGAACTTTTTGGCATGATTTATAGCGCGAAAGTTCCATAAAAGAAATCAAAAGCTAACATTGAGGTCAAAGTGGAAACCTTCACAATTATACTTATGTTCATGGTATTTTTGCTATCATACCTATCTCATAAGGTATAACGACAGGTCAGATTTATAGGGAGTCTCGGTAAAGTTTTTACCGAGATTTTTTGCAACAATTTGTTGACCATATGAATTAAATGATATATAATAAATTTATGCATTGCATAAAAGGAGAGTTTATGGAAGCGAGAGAAGAACTGAGAAAATTAAGAGAAAGCACTGGAATGAATCGGAAAGAATTTTGTGAGTACTTTGAAATTCCATATATGACGGATATCTTTTGCGGTTGATGGCATATAAGATTGAAATAGAGAAGCTGGCTGATAAAAGAAATAAAGATAATAAGGAAGATGACGTAACTAATAGATAATATGTTGATAATTGTGCAATAAGTTGAGGCATAATCTGCAGGAGAAATGCTATGGTAGAAAATACAGAATTAATGACGGTAGATAATATATGTAATCGGGTTTATGTCATAAGAGGTCAGCAGGTTATGTTGGATTATGATTTGGCTGAGATTTATGGGTATGAAGTAAAACGTTTGAATGAGCAGGTAAAACGAAATATTACAAGATTTCCAGAAGATTTTATGTTTCAGTTGACAAAGGATGAAATCCCTAAAGATTTTTCAAAGTCGCAATTTGCGACTTTGAATGAAAATGGAAATAGGAGAGGAACCAATATTAAAAAATTACCGTATGCATTCACAGAGCAAGGGATTTATATGCTTGCTACAGTTCTAAGAGGAGACCTTGCGGAACAACAAAGCATTTTTATAATGCGTGCGTTTCGAGAGATGCGTCATTATATAAAGCAAAATCAACAATTTGTTACACAGTCTGAGATACGGCTTGTTACGGCAAAAGTATCGGAGATATCAGCACAGGTTGCAGGCGTTGTAGATTGGAAGAATAGAGCGGAACAAAAATTTGATGATATTCAAAGAAGTATAGACACTCTCAATGAAAACTTTGTTTCAGAGAAGGATTTCAAAAATTTTGTTATCTATAAAGGACAGAAGTTCGAAGCAGATGCGGCGTACATAGATATATATCAACAGGCAAAAAAGAGCATATATGTAGTGGATGATTATGTGAATACAAAGACTTTACAGCTTTTATCACAGAAGCAGATTGGTGTAGAAGTAGTTTTATTTACAGAAAACGGACATGGGAAAAGAGGATTTTTGACAACAGCGGTAGTAAATGACTTTGCACAAGAATATCCTCCATTACGAATTAAACCGAATGCAGATTGCCATGACAGATTGATAGTTGTAGATTATAATTTGCCTACAGAACAGGCATTTCATTGTGGCGCATCCAGTAAGGATGCCGGAAAGAAGCTATGTGCTATAAATATGATATCAGACACAAGTATAATTCATCCAGTAATAGATAAATTGCTATTAGCTCCGGATATACAGATATAGACATTCTAGTGTATTCCCAACGCACGGTTGAAATTTTTCCAAAAATGAATTGTTAGGAATTTACCCGGTTACCTGTTATAGTGAATATATCGAAGATGCATCCGAGAAATATTTCAGGCGAGGTTGATTATATGTCATTAGGAAATAATATAAAAAAATACCGTCACGAGTTGGGTATTACGCAGGAAGAATTAGCAGGCATTCTGTGCATCACCGGTCAGGCTGTGAGCAAATGGGAAAGCGGAGCCGGATTGCCGGATGTTACACAGATTGTGCCGCTGGCGCAGGCATTAAACGTGTCGACAGATGCATTGTTCGGATTTCATGCAGAGAATTTTGACAGGAAGCTTTCAGAGGAAGTAAATCAAAAAGCTAATGCACTCAGGGATAGCGGGGAACAGTCGCAAGGCGCATTAAGAGCTGTAGAATATCTGGAGCAGCAGTGTGAGGAGAATATATTCAATTATGGGATTATGACCCGATACATTCAGGCGGTTGCACATATGAGCCGTTATGTCAATCCTAATAATACTTATTATTCCGGTCTTTTGCAGGAGAATGAGAAAGAGTGGAAACAGCTAATCAAAAGAACGGAAAACAGAGCTATGCAGGTGATTCGATATTCCGGGGATAAAAAGCTTACGGACGAATGCCATTATGCACTTGCCTGGCTCTACTGGCATACCGGGGAAGGGGAGAAGGGCCGTCAGCACATTGAGGCGCTTCCCTCTATCGGCAACAATATGCTTCAGGAAACGCTTCTTCCGTATTATATCAATACAGCTACAGAAGAAGGAAAGGTAAGCTGGCGTGCACAGATAAGGGATAACTATCAGAACTATATTCGGGCAATCAATAAACAGATTGTGTATACCGCGGAAAGCATGATGTGGGTCAACCCGGTTGAAGAAGCAGAGGAATACTGCCGTTGGGGAATTAACATCATGGACACCTTCATGGAAAATGAGAAGATGAAGGCGCATTGCCAGGGATATTACCGTGATACCTATAAGTTTTTGATTGCAGCATACCTGCGAAATAATATGCCGCAGAAAGCAGCCGAAGAGTGGAAAAAACTTTTGGCAAAAATTGATGAGTATGTTCTTTTGTGTCGGAAAGTGAATAAAAGACCTTTGGAGGAAGTGGTTCGTATTTATGGGAAAAAGGCTGCCAGAAACATGGGAGTATATACCAGAGAATGGATTGATGCGAAGCTGCAGTTTATTCTCGGTCAGTTAAAAAGCTGGAGTAGTGAAGCAGTTTTTTCTGAATTTGAGAAGCAAATAAAAGGTTAGAATTATTTTGATGGGAAACCACAGGAGTGAGTTCGACAGAAATTGTTCCTGTGGTTTTCATTTACAGTTATTTTTAAGTCACAAAATGCGACCTTAAAGTTGTAGTTTTGGAGATAATGGGAACAAAGCGCTTGTATTCTTCCATAAAATGTATGAAAATATGAATAAAACAAGACACAGAGAATTTTATCTGGTTTGCTTCGGATACAGATTTCATTCTCGGATATAGTGTCAATATTTTGCATTTTAACAGAAAGGTCAATACTGGAGGGAAACAATGCTGCTTATAGGTACAAGAATTCAGGAATACCGGAAAATGGCGGGACTGAATCAAGAAGAATTTGCAGAAAAAATAGGTGTCAGCCGGCAGGCAGTGTCAAAGTGGGAGAGGGACAAAGCCTATCCTGATTTGGACAGACTGGTGTGCATATGTGAGATACTGAATGTACCGGTGGAAGAACTGCTTTATGGAAATCGGGAAGCGGAGCAGGATAACCGGCAGGAAACTTCAGGAACTGCGGGCACAAACAGTGTTGTACATATGAAAAATTTAAGAGGTAAGGATAGATTTTTCAGGCTGAAGGGGATGTTCAGCATTCTGACGGCAATCTGTGTATTCTGTGCGGTGGCGGTTGTGGTGCTGCTTGTGAGAAATGAATGGACCGGGCATGCAGACAAAAACGAGAATGTCCGGGTGGAAAAGGTGTACCAGCAGTATACCAAGGCAGATTTGTGTTATTTTGATGACAACGGCAGAAAGATAATGAATACGGTCTGGCTGGATATCCCCGGAATACGTGACGGGGACTATGTAGAGTGCTATACCGGGGTGGGCAATGACCGGTTATTTTTAAATTACAAGGCGGTAACACTGACTGCAGCTATCCTGGTTATGGCGGTATTTATCCTGCTGCTGATTCTGACAGGACTGGAACTGCGAAGGATGAAAAAAGAAGACATTTTGCAAATTATATTGGAAGATGTAGGTGGGAATACTGCAGATGAAGAAGTGTAAGAAAATTATTTCCGGGCTGCTGTTTATCTGCATGCTAATCGGGGTTACATTTGCATCCCTTATTTTCATGGGCGTTATCGGACACACAGAAAATATGGTCAATATAGACAATAAAAATGTGGTCAACGCAGACAATGAAAATGGGGGCAATGTAGGTACAGAAACGGCGGAAACAACGGAATACTGGCATATTGTTTTTAAGGGCTTTGCCTTTTCGGTAAAACCGGTCGGAACGGCAATCATACACGAAAGCGGATGCCTTAATGTAAGAAGCTGCGATGATTATCTGATACAGATTGATGTGGAAGAAAAAACCATGGATGACTTCTGGGATAACAGGGCAGAACGGGTTCAAGCCATAGAAAATTCCGGTTATGTGATGGAGCTTCCGCCTGAAAAGACGCAGATAGACGGGAAGGAATATGTAAAATACATAGTCAGTCTTGCGAAGATCAGGGGAGCAGCTTTTGAAAACTCCTACTTTGGTGTACTTATCAGGCAGGCTTCTGACAGGGAGCGTATTCTTACTACCATAAGGTTTGACGGAACGGATATGGACGCACTGAATGCGGAGCAAAAAGATGTGATTTATGAAAAAGCATTTGCGGAAGCCCGGGCGATTGCAGACAGTGCAGTCGAAACAGAGGAAACCAATGATATGGTCGGGACCTACTGGCAAGAGAATGCATACATAGAAACGGGGCTGGCGGATAGCATCATAGATGGAGATACGGTTGTGTCGTATAAGCTGCCGGATAAATATAAGCTTTTATCGGACAATCAGGCGGGAAAGTCATATTATGCGGATACGGAAAACAGGGATGTGATGGTATCGGTTGTCCCCTATTCATGGATGAGCGCAAAGGACATGGCGGAGAGCAAAAGGGGAGCCGGGATTTCCAAGGTTGTGGACGAAGGCAGGTATGAGGTAAACGGTGTAATTTATTATTATTACGCCTATTCGGTTCTGCATATAAAGGGTGAAAAAAGAAGCTGTACCTATCATTTTACGGCGTATGCGGATTTGAAAAATGGTGACATATATGTCATATATGGAGATGCCGATGACAATCCGCAGGCAATGGAACCGCAGAGTTACTATGATTTTATGGACATAAAAGAGGAATGCTACCCATAGTTTCCCGGTTGCAACCATTTGCGTCTTGCGATAAATAAGTTCCTGCTTCCATAATGAATGACGGAAATGCAATCATTTAAGGAGGACTTATTTATGAAAAACAAAAAAGTAATACTGGCAGGAATTCTTGCAATGATGATGGGACTTTCTCTTGCCGGTTGCGGTAATGACAAGAAGCCTGCCAAGGAACAAACGGAGCAGACCGAGGAAACACAGCAGGTAACAGAGTCGGAAGAGGACGATGAGGAAGATGTTTCTTGGGAAGACGAAGAAGAGGAGTCTGAGGATGCGGCATGGGAAGATGACAGCGAGGATGAAGCAGAATTTGTAATGCCCGTGCAGGACGATTTCACTCTGGCATCGGGACTCAGCGAAGAATATGCCGACCTTGACAACAGATCTTTTGTATACAATGGTACAAAATTTACACTGGGTGAATCCACACTGAAGGATTTAATAGATGCCGGTATTCCGTTTGGAGAGAATGACCTTAATAACAGCGGCAACAATGTAAATAAAAATTATGAAACAGAGAGATACACGGCAGACATTAACGACTATGTAACCATGCAGTTTAAGTTTGCCAATTTTACCGACAGCGAACAGAAAGCGGAGGATTGTGTTCTTTCTTATGTAAGGTATTCCCATCTTTTTGTGCCGCAGCCGGATTATGATGCAGATATGAATGCTGAAATTACAGAAGCCATGCTTGCTGGAGCAAAACAGGTTCATTTTTCTTTCCCGACAACCATTACCAAGGATGAGCTGTTGGAAAAATGCAGTGAGAATGCAAGTGAAAGTGACAACTATGTCAAGTATCTGGTAGACTCGGAAGTCTATATGGGAAGCAGCGGTTACCAGTTCCAGTTTAATGAAGTTACCAATCAGCTTAAAGAAGTTTCCATAAGCTGGCTCCCTTAAGCGGTAAAATAATTTCATAGAGTAAGAAGCAATCTAAGGCCGTTTACTTTCAAAATTGAGGGTAAGCGGCTTTGTTTGTCAGAAAATGACAAAATCAGATTGACTATCCATCACAACTCGTCTATAATAAGGACAAAATGAGAATGTCACACAAGGAGGAGCACGGAAATGGAGAAGATTACAACACTGGAAGCCGCATTGCAAAGAATAGAAGTATTGCAAAAAGAAAATGCAGAACTTCAAAAAGAACTGGAATATTATAAAAATCGTAAACAGAGCGGCAGACAGAAGCATAACGCCAAATGGATGGCAATCTATAACGATTTTGTCCTTGGGTACGAGAGCGGAATGACTATGATAGAAATTGCAGAGCGGAATAATGTCAGTGAGAGGACTATTTACAGGTATAAGGCGTACTATGACAAAATAAAGGCGAATGAGGAAAAGCAAGAGAATTAACGGAGGATACCATATGCTAAATGAATTACACCTGGCAATGATAGATTTATATCGTGGCGATGCAAAAAGAATTCAGCATTTCTGTAAGGTACACAGTTATGCGAAGCTGATTGCGGAAACGCAACATGTGGATGAAAAATGTTTATTTATTCTTGAGGCAGCGGCACTCACACATGATATCGGCATTCATACATGCGAAGAGAAATATGGGAACTGTAATGGAAAATTGCAGGAAAAAGAAGGTCCTTCCATAGCTGCGAAGTTACTGAAAGAACTGGGATTTGCGGATGATGTATCAGAAAGGGTGCAGTATCTGATTGCCCATCATCATACATACGACAACATAGACGGAATGGATCATCAAATACTGGTTGAGGCGGATTTCCTTGTGAATATTATGGAGGATAATCTGTCCCAAGAAGCGGTACAGCATGCATACGACAGTATTTTTAAAACAGAGTGCGGAAAGAAAATCTGCAGAGAGATGTTTAGTTTATAGTTTGAAGCAATGAAATGAGACAGAGCTTCAGTTGGTGTAAAATTTGCCTGCACCCACATAAAGGAGGAAAATCCGACGTATGAGGAGCTTAAAAGCTGGTATACCCGAAGCGGACTTCCACTCAAGAAATTTTTCAATACAAGCGGCATGTATGTGATACTGACCGGCTTTAAGGAAAAAGAATGGGCAGAGAAATTGAAAGGCTGACCCTATAGTTATCAGCTTTATGAAGAAAAATAAGTCACCTGAAGACCACCTATGGCTCAAAAACAACCACCTATGGAAAAAGTGTGGCGAATAATTCTTATTCCGATATACTACAAAGCAGAAAGGAGGAGGGCTATGAAACTGAATATAAAGATTGATACGAACGTAGAAGAACCGGAAGCGTTGATTACAACTGCCAGGATGACAGAAGAAGTAAACCGTGTTGCGGATTTTATCAGCGGGCTGGATAATGCGGCAACGGTCATTTTAGGTATGAAAGATGGAAAAACAGAATTGCTGGAACAGGATGCACTGGTCAGAATTTATACGGAAAACGGTAAAGTATTTGCCAGAACAGACTGTGATTTGTACCAGGTCCGGCTGCGGTTGTATGAATTGGAAGAACGTCTGGACAACCGGTTTGTCAGGATTTCCAATTCGGAAATTGTAAATCTGAAAAAAGTAAAGAGCCTTGACTTGAGCTTTGTAGGAACTATTTGTATGGAATTGTCGAACGGGGAGGTTAGTTATGTTTCCCGAAGATATGTTTCCAAGATGAAAAAAATATTGGGATTATGAGGTGATGACCATGAAAAAAGAGTTATTATTCCGCTGCCTGGGCGGCGCTTTGGGTGGAATTGTTATCAGCTATTTCATAGAGATTGGAGTGTCCATAGCAATAGGGGATGGAAATTTTTATCCGTGTGTACCGGGACTCGCAGAACGGTATGGAAGCGAAATTACGGCGGTAATTATTCAGACCCTGTTAAGTTTCTTACTTGGTATGGGATTTGCAGGTGCGTCCTATATCTGGGACAGGGACGACTGGAGCCTGTTGAAACAGACCGGGATATACTTTGCGGTTGTAACGATTTTAATGATGACAATTTCATATGTATGTGAGTGGATGGAGCATTCCGTGAAGGGATTTGTCAGTTATTTTGCTATATTTCTGGCTATATTTGTGGCAGTGTGGATAATACGATATTCCTTTTGGAAACTGCGGATAGCTAAGATAAAAGGTAAGATTTTAGAGAACAAACAGAAATAAAAACTGCAAGAAAAGCAAGGAGAACCATGAAAGTAGAAATCGAAAAGGCTGCCTCAAAGAAAGAGGAAATGGCTCTGATTAAAGTATGCGAAATGACGGATGACATTCAGAGCGCAGTGGATATTCTGCATAATGACTGCAGGACTATTCCGGTTATGCAGGGAACGGAAACCCTGCTTTGCAGGACGGACAAAATATATTATCTGGAGTCTGTGGACAAACATACCTATGTATATACCAAAGACTGCTGCTACGAAACCAGATACCGCCTGTATGAACTGGAGGATATGCTGCATGTTCAATGTCTGCGTTGCTCCAAGGCGATGATAGTCAATATCCGGAAAATAAAATCCGTGAAGGCGGAGCTGAACGGACGTATGATTGCGGAGCTTCTGAACGGGGAGCAGATTATCATTTCCAGAGCATATGTGAAAGAATTAAAGAGAAAGCTGGGTATTTAACATGAAGAAAATAAAGGTTATTTTTAATCAGACATTAATGATTTCTACGGCAATTCTGTTTGGCCTTGGCATTCAGGCGTTTATCCGGCATCTGCAGGGCAAAGAGGCTATGATAGAATGGCCCTGGTATATTCCGTTTTCCATTATTATTGCGGGCTTTTTGTGTGCGCTGCCCACCTGGTTCCTTCTGGAAGATGACCGTTCCGCCAAGTGGTATCGATTATGCAAAGTGGTGCATTTTCTGGTACTTTGGGGTATTGTGTCCCTGTGCGGTCTGCTGTTTCAGTGGTATACCGGTATCAAAGAGTACATCTCCGTTATGGTCATGTATGTGATTATTTATGGGTTTGTCTGGATAGCCACCGGCTGGTTGGTGAAAAGAGATGAAATCCGGATAAATGAGGCAATCAGGGAAATTCGGGATGAAGAATAATGGCAGGTAAAAGGAAAAATACCGGATAAACCTATAAAAAACTATAAAGCATCAGAAAGTGCAGCTTGGTCACATGTATTTGCATGTTGGTCCTGCGGCACTTTTTTTCTTGTTCATATCTGATAGTATGAAAATGGAAACAAGGAGGATGCTTATGAAGGCAATTACAGTAAAAGAATTAACCAAGAAATATAAAGAACATGTTGCGGTGGACCATTTGTCGTTTGAAGTGGAGGAGGGGGAATTATTTGCATTCCTCGGAGAAAACGGAGCGGGCAAATCCACTACCATCAATATTCTTTGTACAATACTCGAAAAGAATGCAGGAGATATTGAGATTCTGGGACATGAACTTGGCAGAGAAGATGATAAAATTCGGGATGACATAGGTATCGTTTTTCAGAACTCCGTGCTGGATGCCAAGCTGACGGTAAAAGAAAATCTCTATACAAGGGGCGCTTATTACGGTCTGACGAAAAAGCAGATAGCAGAACGGCTGGCGCCGTTTATGAAAGGGTTTGAGCTGGAAGAAATCTGGAACCGTAAATACGAAAAGCTCTCCGGAGGACAAAGGAGACGGGTAGATATTGTGAGAGCGCTTATTCACAATCCCAGGATTTTATTTTTGGATGAACCGACTACAGGACTGGACCCGAAATCCCGGAAATTGGTGTGGGACTACATTGAATATCTGCGGAAGGAGAAGCATATTACCATTTTTCTGACAACTCATTACATGGAGGAAACCAAGGACGCCAACCATGTGCTGATTATAGATAAAGGAAAATGCATCGCTGCCGGAACCCCATCGGAATTAAAGAGCCGTTTTACCTCATCTAAACTTATCTGGTATACGGATAAAGGAGAGAAAGCGGAGAAAATCCTGGAGGGTCTGGATTTTACTTATGATGCCGACCATTACAACGTGTTAATGCCTGAAAAGGGGGAAAACATCACGGAATTTCTGTATCGGAACAGGGAGAGCATTACCGATTATGAAATTATAAAAGGTACTATGGATGATGTGTTCTTAAATCTGACGGGAAAGGAGTTAAGTGAATCATTATGAATAAGTTTATCGGATTAACCAGGCGTAATTTATTGATATTTTTTAAGGATAAACAATCCGTTATTTTCTCACTGATGACATCTATTATTGTTTTTGTTTTATATTTGCTGTTCTTGAGGGGGACATTTGTGGATGCCATACAGAGTGCGATGAAAGAGGTACCGGGACTGGCGGATTTGGTGCAGGATAATGATGTGGAAATGTATGCAAATCTGACACTTCTGGTGGGGATTTTGGGTTCCGCCCTGATTACGGTGCCGTTTAACTGTCTGACGGTGGTCGTAAGAGACAAGGAAAATAAAGTGGATTATGATATTTTGTCCACGCCCATTCGCAGATGGCAGGTTATTCTTTCTTATTTTACGGCAGCGGTCATATCTGCGGTTGTCATGACGGGAATTATTCTGACCGTGGGGCTCCTTCTTCTGGGAACGCAGGGCGATTTATATATGGGAGCAAAAGAGATTGCACAAGCCTACGGTATCGTGGCGCTGGGCTCGTTTTCCGCGACGGCTCTGTTTATGATAGTGGTCCTGTTTTTCAAATCCTCTTCTGCATGCGGTGCCTTTTTCAGCATGGTTTCTGCAGCGGCAGGTTTTGTAATCGGAGCCTACATTCCCATATCCCAGTTTTCGGACGGCGTGCAGACGGTCTGCAATATTTTCCCGGCAAGCCAGGTTACCATTCTGCTGCGGAATGCTTTGCTGAGTGCCCTGCTGCAGCATATGGATGTCGCCATCGGCGGACTGGACAACGGAATGTTCGTGGAAAGTATCAAAGAAACATTTTCCTTTGATGCCAGCCTGTTTGGGCAAAACTACGGTATGAGCTCCATGATAATCTACGTGGCAGCCTTCATGGTATTTTGCGTGGCGGTTATGATTTTTGTGTACGGAAAAACTTATAAGAAAAAATAAAGTTGCCTTATCCCCCGTCAGAATTTATAATAGAAGCAACGATGATAATTATACATAACAGGGGCAGCAAGGGGTGACGGGATGCATTATGTGAATGTAAAAGGAATTTTATCGGCGAAAAATGGGATGAACCTGTACCGCGGCTGTTCACACGGATGCATTTACTGTGATTCCAGAAGCAAATGCTACCATATGGAGCATGCTTTTGAGGATATTGAAGTAAAGGCAAATGCCATAGAGCTGCTGGAGCACAGTCTGTCCCATAAACGAAAAAAGTGCATGATTGGCACCGGTTCCATGACGGACCCGTACATTCCGTTGGAAACAGAGATTCAGAATGTGAGAAAGGCGCTGCAGCTTATCGATAAATATGGGTTTGGCTTTACGGTGATTACGAAATCCAACCGTATTCTGCGTGATTTAGACCTTCTGCAGAAAATAAATGAAAAGACAAAATGCGTGGTGCAGATGACACTGACCACATATGATGAGGATTTATGTAGGAAAATAGAACCGAATGTGAGCACTACCGCAGAACGGTTTGAGGTACTGAAAACTCTCCGGGATGCCGGAATTCCCACGGTTGTATGGCTTTCCCCGATTTTGCCGTTTATCAACGACAATGAGGAAAACCTGGTTGGCATCCTGAACATGTGTATAGAAGCAAAAGTGCGGGGAATTATCTGCTTTGGAATGGGTGTGACACTCCGGGAAGGGAACCGGGAATATTTTTACGAACAACTGGATCGTTCGTTTCCGGGAGTAAAAGAAAAATACGTACACACCTATGGGTATCAGTATATGCTTGACAGCCCCCATAACGGCTATCTTATGCAAATCTTTCATGATACCTGCGAAAAACACGGTATTATGCATGACAATGAGCAGATATTTGCGTATCTTTCCGCATTTGAAGAAAAAGAAAATTTCAAGCAGCTAAGTCTGTGGGACTAAGGAAAAAGAAGACAGGAGACAGGGTATGATTTCGTTTGCAAGCGATTATATCGCCGGAGCGCATCCGGCAATTTTAAAAAGACTGGCGGAGACCAATAGGGAATCCTTGACCGGATACGGCACGGATATTTATTGCGAAAGCGCCAAAGAGAAAATAAAGGCAGCCTGTGAGTGCCCGGAGGCAGAGGTATATTTCTTAGTGGGTGGTACACAGACCAATCAGGTAATTATCAGCACAATGTTAAAGCCTTATGAAGGCGTTATTTCCGCAGACACCGGTCATGTGAATGCACATGAAGCAGGCGCCATTGAATATACGGGACATAAGGTGCTCGCCCTTCCGGCGGTAAACGGCAAGCTGGAGGCGAAGACGGTTGCCGGGTATATTCAGAGCTTTTATGAGGATGAAAGTCATGAGCACATGGTATTTCCGGGAATGGTGTACCTGTCCTTTCCTACGGAATACGGTACTCTATACAGTAAGGCAGAGCTGAAAGCCATTTATAAGGTGTGCCGAAAAGCGGACATTCCGTTATTTATAGACGGAGCCAGATTGGGATACGGACTGGCAAGTCCTGAAAATGACATTTCCCTGCCGGAATTGGCATCACTCTGTGATGTTTTCTACATAGGAGGAACCAAGGTGGGAGCTCTGTGCGGAGAAGCAGTTGTTTTTCCGAAGCACAATGCGCCTGCTCATTTTGAAACACAGATAAAGCAGCACGGTGCCATGCTTGCCAAAGGAAGACTTTTGGGAATACAGTTTGATACCCTGTTTACGGACAATTTATACGGAAAAATAAGCAGCCATGCAATTTCCATGGCGCAAAAGCTGAAAAAACTCTTTACGGGAAAGGGATATGAGTTTTATATAGACTCCCCCACCAATCAGCAGTTTATAATTCTTTCCAACGATAAAATGGAAGAGCTTTCTAAGCGGGTGGTATTCAGCTTCTGGGAAAAGATGGGCGAGGATAAGACCGTGGTCCGTTTTGCGACAAGCTGGTCTACTACGGACGAGGATATGGAGGAGCTTGCCGGAATATTGTAAAATATAGGCAGGCATGTAATGGGGAGAAGGGTTATTTGAATAATATAGGGATGTTGACGGAATTAGAACTGAAAGACCGGTTGTATACGGTAAGGCAGCAGAAACGGGTTCTGGAAAACCGGCTGGAAAAATATACCTTCCGGTGTCAGATTATTGCGAATTCACGGCAGGAAGCCCACAGACAGATTAGAGGGGGAATTGTCCCCACCTTATTTTATGCGGGGTTTATAGCCGGCATGGTACTGATGCTTTTGTATTGCATAAAAGTGACATTGCAGGGGGGAGCAACGGGAAACAGGGAGGTAGGATTTATGTACCTTATAGCAATTCCGGGCATTTACTATGGCGGAAAACGGATTATCCCCAAACTCAAGAACATGCTGATGGTATTTTGCAACTGTTTCATCTTGAAGAAGGAAGAGGGCAATCTTTTTTTCAAAATGGGGGATTTGTGCAAGGAGATAGACTGCGCAACGGAAGAAATACGGGGATTGAATGAACAGTTGGAGAAACTGAAAAACGAAGAAAAACAGGGGAATAATGGACAGTAATATTAATTATGTTTTCTTTGAAGAGTACAAGAAAATTTCAAATTTATGTAACGATATGTTACAGGTTCAAAACGGTGTCACAGAATATATCAATGAACTGGAGAAAATAGCCGGTCGGAGAGAGCCGGAGGCACAAAGCGTCTTAAGACAGCTTAAGAGAATGCGTCATTTGAGAAATCTTTTAGCACATGGGGAGGGAACTTTTGAACAAGAATTGTGTTCTGCACAGGATGTAGAATGGATTCGGGATTTTCATCAAAAGCTCCTGACACAGACGGACCCGCTGGCGTTGTATAACCGGAAAAAGCGGAGAAGCCAAAGCGGACAGCAGGCGGAACAACAGGGAAGACAAAAAGAGTTTGAGCGATTGCAGTCGAAAGAGGTAAAAAATACAGGACAAAATGACCGGGAGAGCGAAACAGGCGGGTCTGTCGTGATAGTGGGCGTAGTTTTAGGGGTTGTCATCTGGCTTATACTATGGATAATATAT
>ERZ1034976.2038-NODE-2038-length-14452-cov-12.482184_pt1 | contig 14452 bp, 13 predicted proteins | sample MGYA00520623_ERZ1034976 | MGnify/ENA primary metagenome ERZ1034976 (study PRJEB33766, sample SAMN09781774) | gut metagenome | biome: gut microbiome | host: Homo sapiens | place: Madagascar | study: EMG produced TPA metagenomics assembly of the PRJNA485056 data... | reverse complement strand
GGTGCTTGTAGCCGGTGCAGTCCAGCTCAAACAGGCCGCCAAAGCCGCCCAGACCACCAATGCAGTGCTCGTTCATGGTGCGGGCAACATACTGCTTCATCAGTTCAACGGAGCGGTAACCGGCAGTGATATCCACACCGGCAGCTGCGTAACTCTCAGAATAGCTCTTTTCCATCTTCTTACTCTCCTAACTTCTTCTCGTTTTTGGGACGGTCATTCAGGTGGCGTTCATGGATATCGGTGGAAAGCACCTCCTCCGGCTTCACGGCATACTCGCCGGTGAAGCAGGCGGTGCAGAAACCGCATTTTGCGTTCTTGGCCAGCTGCACCACATGCTCGGTGGACAGGTAGCCCAGGGTATCGGCCCCGATGATCTCATTGATCTGCTCCACATTGCGGCCCGTGGCCACCAGCAGCTTCTGGTCGGGGATGTCGGTGCCGAAGTAGCAGGGGTATTTGAACGGGGGGGCCGAGACCCGGAAGTGGACTTCCTTTGCACCAGCATCCCGCAGCAGCTTGATGATACGGGCGGAGGTGGTGCCGCGCACGATGGAGTCATCCACCAGCACCACCCGCTTGCCCTTGACGGTGCTGGACACCACGTTCAGCTTGATGCGCACGCTGTTTTCGCGCTGCTTCTGACTGCCCTGGATAAAGGTGCGGCCGATGTATTTATTCTTGATAAAGCCGATGCCGTAGGGGATGCCGCTCTCCTGCGAGTAGCCGAGCGCCGCATCCAGACCGGAATCCGGCACGCCGATGACCACATCGGCCTCCACAGGGTGCTCCTGTGCCAGGAACCGGCCTGCCTGCTTGCGGGCCTCGTGCACCGAGCTGCCCTCGATGATGCTGTCCGGGCGGGAGAAATAGATGAACTCGAACACGCACATCTGGGTGTCCGGGCGGCCGCAGTGATCCTTGATGCTGCGCAGTTCGCCGGTCTTGGTATCCATCACTACGATCTCGCCGGGCTCCACATCCCGCAGCAGGGTGGCACCGGTGGCATCCAGTGCGCAGCTCTCGCTGGCAAAGACGTAGCCGCCGCCGGGCAGGGTGCCGATGCACAGGGGGCGGTAGCCCCGGGGATCCCGGACCGCAATGAGCTTGGTGGCGGACATGATCACCAGACTGTATGCACCCTCCAGCACATCCATCGTCTTGCTGATGGCAGTCTCAATGCTGCCCATCCGCAGGCGGTTGCGGGTGATGAGGTAGCAGATGACCTCGGTATCGGAGGAGCCGTGGAAGATGGCACCCTCGTTCTCCAGCTGACGGCGCAGCTCCAGGGCATTGGTCAGGTTGCCGTTGTGGCAGAGGGCCATGGTGCCCCGGCCATGCCGGACGATCATGGGCTGGGCGTTGGCCCGCACCCGGCTGCCGGCCGTAGCATAGCGGACATGGCCCGTTGCCATGTGGGCCGTGGGGGTGGAAAGACTGCCCAGCACGGCGGGGGTGAACACCTCGTTCACCAGGCCGAGGTCGCGGTGGCCCTGGATGACACCGTCATCGTTGACCGCAATGCCGCAGCTCTCCTGCCCGCGGTGCTGCAGCGCATACAGGGCAGAATAGGCGGCAGCGGCCACATCCTCGGTGCCCGCCCGGTCGTAAATGCCAAAAACGCCGCATTCCTCGTGCAGCGGATATGCAAAATCAGACATTGGTTCTCCTTACAACTCTTTCAGTTCGTTCTGCAGCTTTTCTTCCTTGGCTGCGATCTGCTGTGCCATGCTCACCCGCTCGGCTTCCAGCTTCCCGGCCAGTGTGTCATCGCTCAGAGCCAGGATCTCGGCGGCCAGCCAGGCGGCGTTCTTGGCCCCGTTCAGGGCCACGGTAGCCACCGGGATGCCGCTGGGCATCTGGACCGTGGCCAGCAGCGCGTCCAGACCGTCCATCGCGCCGCCCTTCATCGGGATACCGATGACAGGCAGGGTGGTGTTGGCGGCAAAGGCACCGGCCAGATGGGCCGCCATGCCCGCCGCGCACAGGATCACACCAAAACCATTGGCCCGGGCATTTTTTGCAAAATCCGCGGCCTCGGCAGGGGTGCGGTGGGCCGAAAGGATGTGTGCCTCAAAGGGGATGTCCAGCGCCTTCAGCTGGGCACAGGCCCCCTTTACCACCGGCCAATCACTGTCCGAGCCCATGATCACTGCAACTTTCCGAATCATATCCGAACCTCTCTTTCTCCGTCTGCAAAACAAAAAAAAGCTGTGGTACACCTGCACCACGGCCTTTATTTCTGCGTATGCTCTCCCAGCGCTTTGCACAAAGCTGCACGATGCCCCTGAACAGCACGAATGGTGTTCTGTTCTGTGAAGCCCGACAGCATCTTCATCTTTGAAGTTCCCCTTTTGCTCTGCGCTTTTTCAGGCGGCACCCGGCATCCGCCGGGGTACCGTCCCTGTACTACATACAGTTTACGGCAAAAATTCCACTTTGCAAAGGCCCTTGGGGCAATTTCTCCCTTGTGTTCTCCCGCGTCAAAAAACTTTCAAAAGTTTTGTGCAGTTTCGACACCGTATTTCTTTTTAAGTATGACTTTTTTAGAAAATATAATAAAGTAAGTTTTATCTCACTGAGCAGGCCCCGCTCTGTACAGTCTCTCCGTCATTGCGTTGGCAGTAAGGGCGTTTTACCTTAGAAGATGATCTTCGCTGTTGTTGCCCTTGCTGCCCGGATGAGGTCGGCGGGTGCGCAGCACACCTGCGTACCAATGCGGCCGCCGGAGACATAGACCTTTTCCTGAACCAGCACGCTTTCATCAAACACGGTGGTGTACTGCTTTTTCATACCCACCGGGCTGCAGCCGCCGCGCACATAGCCGGTGACTTTATTGATATCGGCCACATGGATCATGGCTACGCTTTTTTCGCCCACGCTGCGGGCAGCGGCCTTCAGGTCAAGCTCTGCCGCCACCGGAATGACGAACACAAAGTAGTTTTTGCTGCTGCCCTGGGTCACCAGCGTCTTATATACGCAGGCCGGGTCCTCCCCCATGCTGGCGGCCACGGTCACGCCGTCCACCGCCACGCCCTCCTCGTGGGCATATTCGTGGGCTGTATAGGGCACCTTGGCCCGTTCCAGGATGCGCATGGCATTCGTTTTTGCTTCTTTTCCCATCGTTATCGCTCCTTGTAAACTCCTTGCCCTCTCAGTCACCTGCGGTGACAGCTCTCCCAGAGGGAGAGCCAATTGCGGCTCACGGCCAGCAGATGCTGAATCCGGGATATGCGTCGGCTCCCCCTTTGGGGGAGCTGCTGAACGAAGTGAAGCTGAGAGGGCTACTCTTATTCTACCACTTTCTTTCCAAAATTTCAAAATTTCTCTTGACTTCAGTTCCCTGAAGTGTTATCATAGGCCCATGCTTCAGGAAACTGAACTTCACGAAAATAAATTGCGGCAATGGAGCCGGTCTCCTGTGCCGTTTGTGTGAGAAGGATAAGGAGACGACCACCATGATCATTGTACTGAAACAGGATGCCCCTGACGCACAGGTCCGCGAGTTCTGCCACGAGCTGCAGGATATGGGGCTGCAGATCAACGACTCCAAGGGCAGCGACACCCACATTCTGGGCCTGATCGGCGACACCAAGGCCATTGCCGAGAGCTGGGTGCTGGCCAACCCCGTGGTCGAGACCTGCCGCCGCGTGTCTGAGCCTTACAAGAAGGCCAACCGCAAGTTCCACCCCGACGACAGCGTGATCGATGTCAACGGCGTGAAGATCGGCGGCGGCAACTTTGCCGTCATCGCAGGCCCCTGCAGCATCGAGAGCGAGGAGCAGATCACCTACTGCGCCCAGCGCGTTAAGGATGCAGGCGCTTCCCTGCTGCGCGGCGGCGCGTTCAAGCCCCGCACTTCCCCCTACTCCTTCCAGGGAATGCGGAGCGAGGGCCTGGACCTGCTCAAACTGGCCCGCCGCGCCACCGGCTCCCCCATCGTCACCGAGATCATGAACACCGAACACCTGCCCCTGTTCGAGAATGTAGACCTCATCCAGGTGGGTGCCCGCAATATGCAGAACTTTGAGCTGCTCAAGGCCGTGGGCCGCCAGAAAAAGCCCGTGCTGCTCAAACGCGGCCTGGCCAACACGCTGGAAGAATTTGTGATGAGCGCCGAGTACATCATGGCCGAGGGCAACGAAAACGTTATCCTCTGCGAGCGCGGCATCCGCACCTTTGAGACCAGTATGCGCAACACCCTGGACCTGGCCGGTGTGGTCATGCTCCACAAAATGACCCACCTGCCCGTGGTGGTGGACCCCAGCCACGCCTGCGGCCACGCCTGGATGGTGCCTCAGCTGGCCAAGGCCGCTGTGGCCGCCGGTGCCGACGGCCTGATGATCGAGGTGCACAACAACCCCGCCAAGGCCAAGTGCGATGGTGCCCAGAGCCTGACCCCCGACCAGTTCGATGAACTGATGGGCTTTATCACCAAAGAAGTCGAGTTCTTTGGCAAGAAGATGAACTGAGAATGGAACGACCCTCTCGGCACGCGGCAGCGTGACTGAGGGGGTTGTTTTCTTTTGTCATCAAATATGGTATACTATGGTGTATTTTGAATTCACCCTTGAAACGAGGTATTTCTATGAAAGCTCACATTGCACGCAACCAGAATGCCGGCATCCCGCTGGCGCTGGGCTGGAACCTTTCTGCCGCCGACCGGGGCATTCTGGAGGGGATGGCCCCCGCTTTCGGGATGAAGCTGCTGCTGGTCTCCCCTGCCGATGCAGGCAAGACCGTGGCCCAGCTGCTGGGCGAGGTGGAGGTCAAGACCACCCGCACCCTGGTGCTGGAGCCGGGTGCTTATCCCCCGGCGCTGGTGCTGGCCAACTTCAAGGATAAGGATGTGGACACCCTGCTCGACCTGATGAAGCAGGCACAGGTGAACATTCCCCTCAAGGCCGTTGTGACCCCCACCAGCAAAAGCTGGGTGTTCGGTGACCTGCTGGCGCATCTGCAGGAAGAGCACGCCGCCTTTACCGCCGCAAAGGAGACCGCCAAAGCATGATGACCAAGCGTATTTTTTCCGCCCTGCTGGCGGCTGCGCTCAGCCTGAGCCTGCTGGCGGGCTGCGGCAGCACCTCCGGCTCCACCGCCTCCAGCGCCGCCGATGGCCCGCAGCGCTACTCCACCGTGTTCTATGATGTGTTCGACACCGTGACGCAGGTCATCGCCTACTGCGACAGCGAGGAAGAGTTCACCGCCCAGATGGACGCACTCCACGCCGACCTTGTGGAGTACAACCAGCTCTATGATATTTATAATGATTACGATGGCGTGACCAACATCAAGACCATCAACGATAATGCGGGCATTGCCCCGGTGACGGTGGATGACAAGATCCTCGGGATGCTGGAGCTGGCCCAGACCATGTACGACACCACTGGCGGCAAGCTGAACATTGCGCTGGGCAGTGTGCTGAACATCTGGCACAACTACCGCGAGGCTGCACTGGCCGATGACAACGACAGCAACAACCAGCTGCCCACGCAGGAAGAGCTGGATGCTGCCGCACAGCACTGCGATATCGCCAACCTCATCATTGATGAAGATGCCAAAACGGTCTATCTGGCCGACCCGGCCATGTCGCTGGACGTGGGCAGCGTGGGCAAGGGCTACGCCGTGGAGCAGGCCGCACAGGCCGCCGAAGCCCGGGGCCTGACCAGTGCCCTCATCAGCGTGGGCGGCAACCTGCGGGCCATCGGCACCAAGCCGGACGGTTCCCAGTGGGTAGGCGGCGTGGAAAACCCGTGGAACTCCTCCGAGGTCTACACCAACGGCAGCTCCACTGTAGCCGCCGTCAAGATGAGCGACCTTTCCCTCGTGACCAGCGGCGACTACCAGCGCTACTACGTTGTGGACGGTGTGCGCTATCACCACCTCATTGACCCGGCCACCCTCTGGCCCGCCGCCTACTTTGACGGCGTGAGCGTGCTGGCTCCGGACTCCGGTGTGGCCGACTGCCTGACCACCGGCCTGTTCTGCCTGCCTCTGGAAGAGGGCAAGCAGCTCGTGGAATCGCTGGACGGCGTGGAAGCCCTCTGGTGCACCACCGATGGCGAAGTGGTCACCTCCAGCGGGTGGAGCGAGCATACGAATTAAATAAGGAACGACCCTCTCCGTCATTGCTTCGCAATGCCACCTCTCCCGAAGGGCGAGGCTATGCTGCCTTTATCCCAGGCCAGCGATAGGCTCCCCCTTCGGGGGAGCTGGCAAAGCCAACAGGCTTTGACTGAGAGGGTCGTTCTTTTACTTGATGTCCAGTTCGGGCGGCACGTCGATCTGGTCAGAGACGTACTTGCCGTTCTTTTTGCGCTGACGCACACACTCGGTGAGCAGATACTCGATCTGCCCGTTCACCGAGCGGAAGTCATCCTCAGCCCACGCGGCAAGGGCATCGTAGAGCTTCGCATTCAGGCGCAGGGGGATCTGCTTTTTCGGCTCTGCCATCAGTACAGGCTGCCGCTGTTCACAATGGGCTGCGCGTCACGGTTGCCGCAGAGCACCACCAGCAGGTTGGAGACCATTGCCGCTTTGCGCTCATCGTCCAATTCCACCACTTTGTTCTCACTCAGGCGGTCCAGCGCCATCTCCACCATGCCCACGGCACCGTCCACGATCATCTTACGGGCATCAATGATGGCGCTTGCCTGCTGGCGCTGCAGCATGACCGCTGCGATCTCCGGTGCATAGGCCAGATAAGTGATGCGGGCTTCCACCACCTCGATACCGGCCTCGGCCACGTTCTTCTGGATCTCGTCCCGGATGCGGGCAGCCACTACCTCGGAGGAGCCGCGCAGGCTGCCCTCGTCGGCTACGCCGTCGCCAGTGGTATCCACGTTGGGAGAAACATCATAGGGGTACACCCGCACCACGTTGCGCAGGGCGCTGTCGCACTGCAGGGAGAGATATTCCTTGTAGTTGTCCACGTTGAACACAGCCTTGGCGGTATCGGTCACGCGCCAGATGACTGCAATACCGATCTCCACCGGGTTGCCCAGACAATCGTTGATCTTCTGGCGGGAGTTGTTCAGGGTCATCATCTTGAGGGAAATCTTTTTGCTCATGGACTCGACGCTCATCTGAGCATTCTGACCGTTACCGCCAAACAGCGCAGCCACGCTGTTTTCCTTGCTGTTCACATCTCCGCTCTGGCTCAGGCGGGTGCCGGCGGCGGGGTTGACGGCGGTACAGAAGGGGTTTACCCAGTAAAAGCCCTGTCCCTTCAGGGTGCCGATGTAATCGCCAAACAGGGTGAGCACCAGCGCCTCCTGCGGCTTTAGCACCTTAAGGCCGCAGAACAGGAAAATGCCCGCGATCCAATACGCAATAGACAAAATCAGCAGCGGCACGCCCAAAAGCATCCGGTCTGTATTCAGCAGGGTGACGCTGTAAATGAACAGGGCAACAGCCACCACATAGCCCAGCAGGGTGAGCAGCAGCACGGCCATGCCGTTCTTCTTGGTCTGTAGGATCTTCTCTTCCATAAAATGTCCCTCCTTTACAGGGTTTGGAAGTTTCTTTCTGATATCAAAATCATATCACATTGTATTGAGGTTGTCAAGCAAATTCCAGTCTTGCAGGCGTGGCATCATTATGGTACAATAAAGCCACAGAAAGGAGCTGATATCATGCCGCGCATTATCCCGATCCGCGACCTCAAAAACACTGCCGCTGTCTCCCAGATGTGCAGTGAATCCAAAGAACCTGTCTATATCACCAAAAATGGCTATGGCGATATGGTCATTATGAGCATGGAAGCCTATGAAGAAAAGATGCAGCTTCTGGACGCTTACGCCAAACTGGATGCTGCCGAACAGCAGGTGGAAGCCGGACAGACACAGGATGCCCGCAGCGCCTTGCAGGAATTGAGAGCACGTTATGGCATATAAGTTGGTTGAAACAGCCCTTGTTATAACACAAAACCTCCCACTCGAATGAGCGGGAGGTTTTATTACGCACAGTTATACTTACCAGAACCAATACCGTTTCTTGACGGCGATATACACGATCAGGCAGACCACGGTCAGCGCACCGGCGGCGATGAAGAAGGTCCAGTTGATATTGGTGAAGCGCAGATTCTGGTTGGTCAGCAGGTAGCTGCCAGCCGTATCGGCAGTGATGGTGCCATCCTTGTAGCTGTTCAGGAACTGCCACTTTTCGCTGGCGGTGTTGTGCAGATACAGGCGGCTGTAAGCGGCGTTCTCACCGGTCAGGGTGATCTGCACCACGCAGGGCAGCGCGCCGCTTTCGCCCAGCTGGAAGCTCAGGCCGTTTTCATCGGGGGCAAAGGTCAGGGCGGTGCTGAACCCGCCCTGGGTGCTCTTGATGCTGGTGCCATCGATCCGCAGGGTATAATCCTCGCCCAGCACGATCAGGCTGCGGCCTGTGGTGCGCAGGGCGCTCAGGATCTCGCCGGTAATGGCGGGCACGTCGCTCTGATAGAGGGACACTTCCTCCCCTGCGGCGTTCTGGATGGCGGCAACAGTGGCATCGGTGGTGACGTTGTCCTCGGTGCCCTCACCGCTGGTATCGCTGCTGCTGCCGGAGGTGGAGGCGGTGCGGTTGACGATGACCGTGACCGAGGTGGAGGCGGTGCCGTTGGAGACCACCACGGAGGTGGCACCCGTGGCAACGCCGGTGATGACACCGGAACCGCTGACGGTGGCAATGCTCTTGTCCTGGCTCTTGAAGGTCAGGCTCTGGCTGGCAGAGGCCGGCGACACCTTGCCGGTGATGGTCTTGGAGGACCCCGGCTTGAGCACCACATAGTTGGTGTTCAGGGAGATGGACTGGCTGGAGACGGTACTGGTGTTGGCCGCAACCACCGTAACGGTGGCCGTGCAGCTCACGTTGCCGTCCGTGGCGGTGATGGTGGCCTTGCCGGGGGCAACGCCGGTCACCTTGCCAAAGTTGTTGACGGTGGCCACCTTCTCATTGGAAGAGCTCAGGCTGACGTTGATATAGTTGGCTGCCGAGGTGGGCAGCACTGCCAGCGAAAGGCTGGTAGTCTCGCCCACGGCAATGGTGCTGGATGCAAGGGTGATGTCCATTTCGGTGGCGATCATACTGGCATCCGGCTGGGGGGTGATGGTATAGGTGCAGCTCACCCCGCCGCAGGTGGCGGTGATGTTGGCCGTGCCCAGGCCCACAGCCTGCGCCACGCCCTCACTGTCCACCGAGACAACATTGGGGTTATCAGAGACATAGGTCACGCCGTTCTTGCTGGCGGCATTGGCGGGGGTGGTCACCGGGGAGAGCTGCTGGGCCGTGCCCGCCAGCGGGGCGGCATCGTAGCTGCCGGTCTCGATGCTCTCGGCGGTAACTTTATCCCAGGGAAAGCTCACCTTGGGCAGCGTGAGGGCCAGCGGCGTGGTAACAGGGCCGGCAGCCGACGCAGGCAGGGCGGCGGCACAGGCCAGCACACCCAGCAAAGCCGCGCTGGCGGCCAGCTGTTTCGGGTTCAGTTTCATTCTTTCGTACCTCTTGGGCGTGGAATCGGCGGGCGCTTAGCGGAACAGCACGCCCAGGGCCTCCATCACATAGTCAAAGTAAGTCAGTTCATCGTACTCCACACGGGCGGTGACGCTCATGCCGTTGGAAAGATCCACCTTGTCGCCGCTGGTGCTCACGACATAGGTGTTATCCGGCTTGATGGTCATCTTGTAGTAGGACCCGTTGGTGCTGGAGGTCACGTCACTGTCGATGGAGGTAACAGTGCCGGTCAGGGTGCCGTAGGAATACTCCGACAGGCCGGTGATGGCGATCTTGCAGGGGTCGCCCACATTGATCAGCGGCCGGTCGTTGACGGTGACAGCCGCCACGATCTCAAGGTCGCTGTTCTCGCTGGCCACGGTGGCCAGTGCGGAGCCCGCGCTGAGCACCATGCCCACCTTGTAGGGGGTGTCCATGTGGATGACACCGGAGGTGGGAGCGTAGATGTAGTAATCGTTCGCGCCGGTGTTCAGGGCATCCAGCTGGGCCTCAATGTTGTCAATGTTGGCCTGCACGCTGGTCAGGTTGGCAGAAATGGACTGCAGGGTGGAGTAGTACAGGCTCTCCACCTCGCTCTGGTTCTGCTCCATCATGGTCTTGATCTGCTCGTCGGTGTAACCGGCGGCCTGATAGGGCGAAGCATCAAACGCCTTCTGGCTGACCTGGCTCTTGTAGCTCTCGTACTGGTAGTAATAGGGCTGATCGTCGATGTCGGTCTCGCTGAAGTAGTTCTTATCGTCCTGAATGGACTTGAGCAGCTTTTCGTACTGGCTCTTCTGCTTCTTGTAGATGTCCAGCTGCTTCTGGTAGCTGTCCTGCTGGATGTCCAGATCAGTGCTCTTGATGTGGGCAATGAGGTCGCCCTCGGTGACATAGCTGCCCTCCGAGATGTTCAGCTCGGTGATGGAGCCGGAGTAACTGGACATGATATAGGTCTTGTTGGCCGCCTGCACTGAGCCAGTGGACTGGCTGACGTAGGTGCGCTTGTTCTGGGTGCTCCAGATCACCAGAAACACCATGAGGAAGGCCACCAGAAGAATGAGCGCATAGCCAAAGGCCGGCAGCTTCTTCTCCATCATAATGCGGCGGTCCTGCAGGTCGGAAAGATTCTGAATGCGAGTGGTCATATTACTTCGTCTCCATAAAAACGTCCATGACACCGTTTTCGCTGTCCTGATTGACGTAGATGCTGTAGGTGGTGCCGGTCAGCTCGATCTCGTGCTCGTAGGCATAGATGTTCAGCTTCTGGCTGGCAAGGCTGCTGTGGTCCATGGGGCCGGTGAAGTGAGCGTACAGGCAGCCCTTCACCCGCAGCACAGCGTCCTGCTCGTAGCCCGGCTCCAGGCGGGGGATGAGCTGGTTGACCTGCATCATAAAATAGATCTGCGGCTCCGGGTTGGGGCCGGAGGTAAACTTGACGCACTGGATCACAGGGCCAACCGGCATGGCGCTGTGGCTCTTGATAAAGTTCTGCATCTGGGTCAGGATCACGCCCAGGTTGCCCAGCTCGCTGGCATCGATCTTGCGTGCCAGAACGTTGGTCAGCTTCAGGGTCTTGTTTTCTGCAACTTGGATCTCTCTCATAATAATGTCCACCTGTTTCTTTTTTGTTTGCAATAAGCAATTGTCTGGGGGAAAAGATTCTTTTTTACCGTTTTGCCAAAGACTCTCCTCAAAGCGGCCTCGCCCTCTCAGTCAAAGCCTAACGGCTTTGCCAGCTCCCCCAAAGTGGGAGCTCTTGACAAAAAGGGTCACAGCTGCTTTTATATCCGAATTTGTACTTCCCTATCAATGGTCTCGCATACAGCATCAAAATGATTGTTAACATCCCGATTAGAGAACCGTAAAACTTTCAAGCCATAGCCATGCAGGATAGCACTTCGTTCCTCATCGTAAGCTTTCCCCTGTTCAGTATAATGCTGTGAGCCGTCAAGTTCAATAACCAATCTTGCATCCGCGCAATAAAAATCCACAATAAACGATTCAATGATCCGCTGTTTGTAGAATTTCACCGAATACTTCCGCAAAAAATCATACCACAATTTTTTCTCTTGTGGTGTCATTTTACGCCGAAGTTCCCGGGCAACCGGAAGCATCTTGTGATTCTTGATAACCGTTGTGGTTTTCATAGGGGATATCCTCTATTATACCGGTATATCTTTTCCGCCCTCTCAGGCGCTCCGCGCCAGCTCCCCCAAAGGGGGAGCCAATTGTAGCCCACGGTCAGCACCTGCTGAATCAGGGAGATGCGTTGGCTCTCCCCTCGGGAGAGCTGGCAAAGCCGTAAGGCTTTGACTGAGAGGGTTAATTTTTCCCACACACAATTGCCTACCGCAACGCGATAAGCAACATAAAAATAAGATGTGCCAGGAGGCACACGCCTCCTGGCACACCATAACGAGGCATTGTTGTCTGCCCCGCGCTAACAAGTAGGGCGGTGCAGTTTCCTCAACGCTTCATAATTTCAGATCAGATCTGATTAGACCTTGTAGAACAGACCAGTGTTGCCAGCCGGCTTGTACTCAGCGGGCTTGCCCTCGAACAGCTTCACATCGCCAGCAGTGTTCTTGACCTCGGTGCGGCCCAGGTTGTAGATAGCAGCAGCGGAGCCCAGGATCATAGCGATGCCGTCGCCGATCTGACCAGCCTTGAACTTGTCAGCACCGACAACCTTGCCGAAGTGGCTGCCCAGGTCAGCCTTGGTAGCGTTGCCGCTGAAGACGTAGCCCAGAGTGTTCTGGATGGTGCGGTCGATGAAGTTGTTGCCGATCAGGGTAACAATGTTGGTAGCGAAGGCCTTAACGTTGGTCAGGTCCCAGATAGGAGCGGTAACAGCGCCGATAGCGTCGATGAAGTTAGCGCCACCGTTGACGTAGGTCATTTCGTTCTCTGCGATAACAGAGTAGTTTGCAGGCATCATCATAATGAATTACTCCCTTCAAATGAATGAAAAACTTATTTTGGCGATCTTTTTCCGGCTGCGCATCCATCCAAAGATCATTTATGTAACCGAGTGCGCACTCGGCTGCAACTTAATAGGTCATTGCCTCGCCATCGTCGTCTTCTTCAACAACGGCCGCGGGGGCAACGGGTGCAGGCTCTTCCTTCTTGCGGCGGAAGATGCCTTGCTGCAGGTTCCAGAGCTCATAATACTTGCCCTGCTTTGCCAGCAGCTCGTCATGGGTGCCGCGCTCCACGATCTGGCCGTGATCCATGACCAAAATCAGGTCGCAGTCACGGATGGTGGAAAGGCGGTGTGCCACGATCAGCATCGAACGGTCAGCCAGCTGGTTATAGATCATATCAAAGATGGTATTCTCTGTGCCAAAGTCCAGGCTGGAGGTCGATTCATCAAAGATGTAAAGGCTCGAATCCTTCAGGAACGCACGGGCCAGTGCAATGCGCTGCTTCTCACCACCGGACAGGCCGTTGCCGGCTTCCTCCAGATAGGTGTTGTACTGCAGCGGCAGTCTGCGGATGAACTCGTGTGCGTCGGCCTTCTTGGCCGCCTCCCGTACCTGATCGAGGGTAGCCTCGGGGCGGGAGATGCGGATATTCTCGAAGATCGTTTTGCTGAACAGCTCAACGTTCTGCGGGACATAGGAAATGCAGCGGCGGACGGATGCATTGCTGTACTCGTCCAGATCAACACCATCCACACTGATGGTACCGCTCTCCGGCTCATAATACTTGAGCAGGAGCTTGGTGATGGTGGACTTGCCGGAACCCGAGGAACCAACCAGCGCCACCTTTTTCCCCTGCGGGATGGTAAAGGAGATGTGGTCCAGTGCCGGGGTGCGGTTGCCATACCGGAAGGTGACATCCTTGAACTCAATGTCGCCTTCCATGCTCTCCATCTCGGTGTACTCTCTGGTGTCGTCCTGCTCAGATTCATAATCCATGATCTCCGTCAGGCGCTTCATGGAGATGGAAGCCTCCTGAATGGACATCTGCATGCCAATCAGGTCGCTCACCGGAGAAGTAAAGTAACCAGCCAATGTGCTATAAGCCATATAACCGCCCAGCGTCAGCTGGCCATTCAGCACCTGCGTGATGCCCACATAGGTGGTGACCATGCTCAACACGGTCGTGATCACGCTGGAGATCAGGCTCTGGCCGGTGCTGATCTTGCTGGAACGCAGGCTGATCTTCAGGCTCTTGATGTATTCACGCTCAAGGGCCTCCAGCTCACGATCCTCGCAGGCGTTGCACTTGATGGTCTCGATGCCGCGCAGGCTCTCGATCATCTGGCTGTTCAGAACCGCCGACTGCACCATCGTCTCTTCATTGATCCGCTTGTAGGGCTGCTTGAAGATGATGACGAGCAGCAGGCTCAGAATGGTGGTAAACAGAGTAATTGCGAACAGCGAAGAATTCATCCGGAACAGGACAAAACCTGTGCCCACGGCCATCACAATGTCCATGACCACGCTCATTGCAATGCTGGTCAGCACCGATTTGATGGTACTTGCATCGGAATAGCGGGTGGTGATCTCGCCGGTCTTACGGGATGCAAAGAACTTCATCGGCAGTTTGTACACATGCTCGAAGTAGCCCAGCATCAACGGGATGTCGATTTTAATGGAAAGGAAGATCAGGATCCAATCTCTCACAGTCGAGAGCAGCGTGCTGGTCAGGTTGACCACGCTGAACACGATGATGAGGGATACAAGCAGGTTCTTCAACCCGTAGGGCAGCACCTCGTCCATGATCGCCTTATTAAAGACGGTGGACACGATGCCGATCAGTGTCAGGATCACTGAACTGAGAATAGCGTAAGCAAACAGCTTTTTCTGGGGAAGCAGCAGATCCATGTACCGCTTCAACATGTTGTTGCGGGCTGCCTTGGCTTCCTCTTTGCCCTCCACCTTATGCTTGCCTGTGCCGCCCTTGAACTCCGCTGTGGGGTTCAGCAGCAGCAGCACGCCGGTGAAGTTTTTATAGAACTCATCCAGGC
>ERZ1034976.2024-NODE-2024-length-14499-cov-12.419621_pt1 | contig 14499 bp, 14 predicted proteins | sample MGYA00520623_ERZ1034976 | MGnify/ENA primary metagenome ERZ1034976 (study PRJEB33766, sample SAMN09781774) | gut metagenome | biome: gut microbiome | host: Homo sapiens | place: Madagascar | study: EMG produced TPA metagenomics assembly of the PRJNA485056 data... | reverse complement strand
TTACAAATATTACTTCATAAAAATGGGGGAACAGAATGAATATTGTCTTATTATCAGGAGGATCAGGAAAGCGTTTATGGCCTTTATCCAACGATATCCGGTCCAAACAGTTTATCAAGATTTTTAAGAAGGAAGACGGAGAATATGAATCCATGGTGCAGCGGGTCTACCGTCAGATTAAGATGGTGGATGCAGAAGCGACTGTTACGATTGCAACATCGAAGTCACAGGTATCCGCCATCCATAACCAGCTTGGTGAAGAGGTTTCCGTCTGTGTGGAGCCGTGCCGCCGTGATACCTTTCCTGCCATTGCACTTGCTGCAGCTTTTCTTAAGGATGTGAAACATATTCCGGAAACGGAGGCTGTCGTGGTGTGCCCTGTGGATCCGTATGTGGACGAGGATTACTTTGAAACCGTAAAGGAACTGGCACACCTCGCAGAGCGGGGAGAGGCAAACCTGGTGCTGATGGGAATTGAACCGACGTATCCAAGTGAAAAGTATGGCTATGTGATTCCGGAGAGCAAGGAGCGGGTGAGCAAGGTTTCTACCTTTAAGGAGAAGCCGACTGCCGATGTGGCAAAGGAATATATTGCAAAGGGTGCACTGTGGAACGGTGGTGTGTTCGCTTTCCGGCTTGGATATCTCATTCAGAAGGCACATGAGCTCATTGACTTTACGGATTATCAGGACCTGTTTGCAAAATATGAAACACTGCAGAAGATCAGCTTTGATTATGCAGTCGGGGAAAAAGAGTCTGATATCAGTGTATTGCGCTTTGCCGGACAATGGAAGGATCTTGGAACCTGGAATACCCTGACAGAGGCCATGGAAGACGCAAGCATCGGAGATGCCATTTTTAATGAGAAGTGCAGCAATGTCCATGTCATTAATGAACTGGATGTTCCGGTGCTGTGTATGGGATTACGGGATGTTGTGGTATCGGCAAGCCCGGAGGGAATCCTCGTATCCGACAAGGAACAGTCAAGCTATATTAAGCCCTTTGTAGATAAAATTGACCAGCAGATCATGTTTGCGGAGAAATCATGGGGGAGCTTCCGGGTACTTGACATTGAAGATGAGAGCATGACAATCAAGGTGACTCTGATGCCGGGACATAAGATGAATTATCACAGTCATGAGCGTCGCGACGAGGTTTGGACGATTATTCAGGGAAACGGACAGGCAATCCTTGATGATGAGATAAAGGACGTCAGACCGGGGGATGTCCTGACGATGAAAGCCGGCTGCAAACATACAATTGCAGCAGTCACAGAGCTGAAACTGATCGAGGTTCAGCTTGGAAAAGAGATCAGTGTAAAGGACAAGATCAAATATTAAATAGTTTCTGACGAAAAAGCAAAGAAATTTTGGAAAAACCCTTGCATTTCCTTATAAGAAGTGTTAATCTGACTATAGTTACAAAGATTTACCAGTTACAGTGGACTTGCGAGTCCACTGTTTTTTTGAGTAGAACCATACCTGTGCACTTAAGGAATGCAGGTTGGAGATGCAGCATGAGTTTAGTGCAGCAGGCAGAGTATGGATTGAAGGCAGGCAAAGAATTTAGGAGGAAGAATGTCAAAGAGAGAGTTTTATGAAGCAAGGACAGAGGAATTGTTAAAGCCGATCGTGGAATCAGCCGGTGTGGAAATCTACGATGTGGAGTATGTGAAGGAAGGAAGCGACTTTTATCTTCGCTGCTACATTGACAGGGACGGCGGCGTGAACATTCAGGATTGTGAGACGGTGAGCCGTGCACTTTCTGATCAGCTTGATGCAGAGGATTATATCGAGGATGCCTATATTCTGGAGGTGAGCTCTCCGGGACTTGGCAGAACCTTAAAGAAGGAGAAGCATCTTTCAAAGAGCATCGGGATGGAAGTCGAATTAAAGACGTTTAAACCGGTGAACGGTTCAAAGGATTTTGAAGGAGTCCTGAAGGCATTTGATAATGATACACTGACATTAACCGTTGAAGATGATCAGGATCTGGTTTTTCAGAGAAAAGATATTGCAGTTATAAAATTGGCACTGGATTTTTAGTCCAAATACAAGCAGAAAGGATACGAAAATGAACAAAGAATTAATGGAAGCACTTGATATTTTGGAAAAGGAGAAGGAAATCAGCAAAGAGACTTTATTTGAGTCGATTGAGAATTCCCTTTACACTGCATGCGAAAAGCATTTTGGCAGAGCAGACAATATCAAGGTAGAGATTGACCGTGAAACCTGTGATTTCCTATGCTATGCAGAGAAAGAAGTTGTAGAAACCGCAGATGATGTGGAAGATGATCTGTTACAGATTTCCTTAGAGGATGCACAGAAGATTAAAGCAACCGCAAAGGTTGGCGACATCATTCATGTAGAGATCAAGTCCAAGGAATTCGGACGTATCGCAACCCAGAATGCGAAGAGCGTGATTTTGCAGAAGATCCGTGAAGAAGAAAGAAATGTAATCTACAATCAGTACTATGCGAAAGAAAAAGATGTGGTTACCGGAATTGTACAGAGATATATCGGACGTAACATCAGCGTAAACTTAGGTAAGGCCGATGGTATTTTAAATGAAAGTGAAATGGTAAAGGGTGAGCACTTCCGCCCGACCGAGCGAATCAAGGTTTATATTCTGGAGGTAAAGAACGGCTCCAAGGGACCGAGAATCCTGGTAAGCCGCACCCATCCGGAGCTGGTAAAGCGTCTGTTTGAAGCAGAGGTTACCGAAATTAAGGATGGAACCGTAGAGATTATGAGTATTGCAAGAGAAGCAGGAAGCAGAACCAAGATGGCTGTCCGTTCCAACAATCCGAACGTAGATGCGGTCGGTGCCTGCGTTGGTATGAATGGCGCGAGAGTAAATTCCATTGTGGATGAGCTTCGTGGAGAGAAGATTGATATTATCAACTGGGATGAAAACCCCGGTAATCTGATCCAGAACGCATTATCTCCTGCAAAGATCGTTGCTGTATTTGCAGATCCGGATGAAAAGACTGCCAAGGTGGTTGTTCCGGATTACCAGTTATCTCTTGCCATTGGTAAGGAAGGACAGAATGCAAGACTTGCAGCCAGACTGACCGGATACAAGATCGATATCAAGAGTGAGACGCAGGCCAAGGATGCGCCGGGCTTCCGTTATGAGGACTATGTGTACGAGGATGAAGAATATGATGAGGATGCCGAGTATGCAGATGATGAGTATCTGACAGAAGAAGGTCAGGAAGGTATGGATGAAGTACCCTCTGAAGAATAAAGGTGGTTTGGTATGGCAAAAAAGATTCCCTTAAGACAGTGTGTGGGATGCGGAGAAATGAAAAGCAAGAAGGAAATGATGCGCGTCCTGAAAACACCGGAGGATGAAATCGTATTAGATTTGACCGGAAAGAAAAATGGAAGAGGCGCATATCTTTGTATCTCGAGAGAGTGCCTTAAAAAGGCACGGAAGAATAAAGGATTGGAACGGTCTTTCAAAATGAGTATTCCGAATGAAGTATATGACAGCCTGGAAAAGGAGTATGACGAGAATGAATGATCCTGTGCAGATGAAGAAGGTGTTGTCTTTACTGGGGCTTGCTGCGAGGGGGAGAAATCTGGTAAGCGGCGAATTCTCCACGGAGAATGCAGTAAAGGACGGGAGTGCATGTCTGGTGATCATCAGCGAAGATGCATCCGCAAACACGAAAAAGTTATTTACAGATAAATGTAGTTTTTATGAGGTCCCCATTTATACCTTAGGGACAAAGGAAATGCTTGGAAAGGCAATCGGGAAGGAAATGCGGGCATCCCTTGCGGTGACGGATCCAGGGCTTTCCGACAGCATCATGAAACATCTGCAGACAATTCAGGAATGATACAGATAGCATTTGGAGTTCATTTGGAGTGAATAAGACGGAGGTAAATAAATGTCGAAAATCAAAGTGCATGAATTAGCAAAGGAGCTGGAGAAGCAGAGCAGGGAAGTGATTGCATTTCTTCAGGAAAAAGGAATAGAAGTAAAGGCAGCACAGAGCTCTGTGGAGGAAGATGCAGCAGAAATGGTCCGTAAAGCATTTGGTGCCGCAAAAAAAGCAGATGTCAAGGCAGAGGTGAAGCCCGAAGCCAAGGCAGAAGCAAAGCCGGAAGCAAAGGAAGAAACAAAGACAGATGTGAAGCCTGAAGTGAAACCGGAGGTAAAATCAGAAGCCAAAGCAGAACCTTCCAAAGAAGTGCGGAAGGAAGCACCGAAAGCAGAGGAAAAGCAGGCAGCTCCTGTGAAAAAGAAAAAGATTATTTTTGTAAGTAATCCGCATAATAGTAATATACCGGGACAGCGTTCACAGGGTGAGCGCAGACAGGGGCAGAATAATCGCCAGGGGAATAATAATTACAATGGAAGACCGGGACAGAACAGGGAAGTTCCCCACAAGATTATTAAGCCTCTTACGGCTCCGTCCCAGATGGAGACTTCCACAAGTGATTTTAAGCAGAATTCCAGAAGAATGGATGAAGCAAGAGCTGAACTTCGTGCTTCCGAAAAGCGTGCAGCCGAAGAACGTGAACAGGCCGCCCAGAGAGCAGCAAGGTCTGAAAATCCCCGTCCGGATAACCGGGGACAGAATCGTCCGGATAACCGGAATGACAACCGTAACGATAACCGTGGTGAAAACAGACCAGGAAACAGACCGGACAACAGAGACGGAAGGGATCAAAGAAACGATAGAAATGACAGAAATGACAGAAATCAGAGATTTGGTCAGAACAATCAGGGAGAGAGGAATAACAACCGAAGACCTGAAAACGGGAATCGCTTTAACAACCAGAATGGCAAGGGAGATTTCCGTAATAACGGCGGTGATGGGAACCGTAACCGCGGCGATTTCAATAATAACCGCGGTGAGAGAAGCAATGGAGGGCAGGACTCTCGATTTAAGCGGAATGAAAAGCCGGGTAAGAGTTTCGCTCAGGATACCCCGCCGGTTAAGGATGACAAGCGCAGGGAGGAAGAAAAGCGCAGAATCAGTCAGGAGAAGGATAAGAGATCCAAGAAGGATTTCATGTATGAAGAGGACGAAGCAGCTTTAAAGAACAAGAATAAAGCAGGACGCTTCATTAAGCCGGAGAAGAAGGCAGAGGAGCCGGCAGAAGAGCAGATCAAGGTCATCACCATTCCGGAATCCTTAACCATCAAGGATCTGGCAGATAAGATGAAGCTGCAGCCTTCCGCAATTATTAAAAAGCTGTTCCTGCAGGGACAGATCGTAACCGTAAACTCTGAAATTACCTTTGAGGATGCGGAGAACATTGCAATTGACTATGACATCATCTGTGAGAGAGAAGTTAAGGTGGATGTCATTGAAGAGCTGTTAAAGGAAGACGAAGAAAAGGAAGAGGATCTTGTGAGCAGACCGCCCGTTATCTGTGTTATGGGTCATGTTGATCATGGTAAAACCTCTCTCCTCGATGCAATCCGTAAGACCAATGTGACCGATAAGGAAGCAGGGGGTATTACCCAGCATATCGGTGCTTACACCGTAAATGTGGGCGGACAGTCCATTACGTTCCTGGATACACCGGGACATGAAGCATTTACCGCAATGCGTATGCGTGGTGCAAATTCTACCGATATTGCAATTCTGGTTGTTGCCGCAGACGATGGTGTGATGCCGCAGACCGTAGAAGCGATTAACCATGCGAAGGCAGCCGGTATTGAAATTATTGTGGCAGTTAACAAGATCGATAAGCCTGGTGCCAACATCGACCGTGTGAAACAGGAAATGACCGAATATGAACTGATCCCGGTTGACTGGGGCGGAAGCACTGAATTCGTTCCGGTATCTGCAAAGACCGGTGAGGGAATCAGTACCCTGCTTGAAACCGTACTGCTTACGGCTGAGATTATGGAATTAAAGGCGAACCCGAACCGTCGTGCGAGAGGTCTTGTCATTGAAGCAGAGCTTGACAAGGGACGCGGTCCTGTGGCTACCGTACTGGTACAGAAGGGTACGTTACATGTGGGAGATTTCATTTCCGCAGGTGCAAGCCACGGTAAGGTACGTGCAATGATTGACGACAAGGGAAGACGCGTGAAGGAGGCAAAGCCCTCTACACCGGTGGAAATTCTTGGATTATCCGATGTGCCAAGTGCAGGTGAAGTATTTATTGCCCATGAAAATGATAAGACTGCCAAGAACTATGCAGAAACCTATCTGGCACAGAATAAAGAGAAGATGCTTGAAGAGACCAAGGCAAAGATGTCACTGGATGATCTGTTTAACCAGATCCAGGAGGGTAACCTGAAGGAACTGAATCTGATTGTCAAGGCCGATGTACAGGGTAGTGTGGAAGCTGTTAAGCAGAGTCTCATGAAGCTTTCCAATGAAGAGGTTGTTGTAAAATGTATTCATGGTGGCGTAGGTGCCATCAACGAATCGGATGTTTCTCTTGCTTTTGCATCCTCCGCAATTATCATCGGCTTCAATGTCCGTCCGGATGCACAGGCCAAGGCATTTGCAGAGCGTGAGGGCGTGGATATCCGTCTGTATCGTGTCATTTATCAGGCAATTGAGGATATCGAGGCTGCCATGAAGGGAATGCTCGATCCGGTTTATGAAGAAAAGGTAATCGGTCACGCTGAAGTTCGTCAGATCTTCCGTGCGTCCGCAATCGGAAATATTGCAGGTTCTTATGTCTTAGACGGATATTTCCAGAGAGACTGCAAGGTGCGTATCACGAGACGTAATGAAAGCACCGGACAGGAAGAGCAGATTTATGAAGGCGCTCTGGCATCTTTGAAGAGATTTAAGGACGATGTAAAGGAAGTAAAGGCTGGCTACGAATGTGGTCTTGTATTTGAAGGCTTTGACCAGATGCAGGAACTGGATATCGTAGAAGCATATATTATGGTGGAGGTTCCCAGGTGAGAAAGAACAGCATGAAGAATACCCGGATCAACGGGGAAGTTCAAAAGGAACTCGCAGAGATCATTCGTGGAGAGATTAAGGATCCGAGGATCAGTCCCTTAACGAGTGTGATCTCTGTAGAGGTTGCACCTGATTTAAAAACATGTAAGGCATGGATCAGCGTATACGGGGATGATCATGTGGCAGAGGATACACTTGCCGGCTTAAGGAGTGCGGAGGGCTATATCCGCAGAGAGCTTGCAAGAAGAATTAATCTGCGTAACACACCGGAAATCCGTTTTATCGTGGATCAGTCCATTGCCTATGGTGTGAAAATGTCCAAACTGATTGATGAAGTGGCTAAATCAGATGCACAGAAGGAAGACAGAAACGAAGCTTTATCACAAGAGTAATAAGGACAGGATGTATATGAAAATTTATGAAGAAGTAAAGGATGCCGCAACCATCGGTATCAGTGGACATATCCGGCCGGATGGTGACTGTATCGGGTCGGTGATGGGTCTTTATCTGTATTTATTAAAGAAGTGCCCGGATGCGCAGATCGAGGTATTTTTGGAACAGCCGGGAGAGGAGTTTTCCTGTATCAGCAGGATCGGGGATATTCACACCGATTTTGCAACGGGAGTGGAGCAGTTTGATGTGTTTATCGTACTTGACAGTACGAAGGAGCGTACCGGAGAAGCACAGAAGTACTTCGATGCGGCACATAAGAGGATCAATATCGACCATCATGTGAGTAACCCTGGAGATGGCGATGTGAATTTTCTGGATCCAAAGGCAAGCTCCGCAAGTGAGCTGGTGTACCGGGCCATTGAGGATAAGGAAGCGATGGATCCGTCCATTGCGAAAGCCCTGTACATCGGAATCATCCATGATACCGGGGTGTTCCAGTATTCCAACACCTCACCGGAAACCCTGCGGATTGCAGCAGATCTGATCTCTTATGGATTTGATTTTCCGACGCTCATTGATCAGACCTTCTATGAAAAGACCTATGTACAGAATCAGATTCTGGGACGCGCGCTGCTTGAAAGTATCCAGTTTATGGATGGCAGATGCATTGTCAGCATGGTCGATAAAAAGACCATGAGCTTTTATGAAGCAACACCACATGATCTGGAAGGAATTGTCAACCAGCTCCGCAATACAAAGGGCGTTGAGTGTGCGATCTTTATGTATCAGACAAATACACTTGAGTATAAGGTAAGCCTGCGGTCCAATGGAAAGATTGATGTTGCCAAGATCGCCATGATGTTCGGCGGCGGTGGTCATGTACGTGCTGCAGGAGTTACCATGCAGGGTACATATCACGATATTATCAATAATCTGTCTGCACAGATTGAGAAACAGTTGTGTAACTAATTCTTGGAGAAGAACATGTATCACGGAATAATAAACGTATATAAAGAAGCGGGCTTTACCTCCCATGACGTGGTGGCGAAGCTGCGCGGAATCTGTAAGCAGAAAAAGATAGGACATACAGGAACCCTCGATCCGGATGCGTATAAGGTAAGCCTGCGGTCCAATGGAAAGATTGATGTTGCCAAGATCGCCATGATGTTCGGCGGCGGTGGTCATGTACGTGCTGCAGGAGTTACCATGCAGGGTACATATCACGATATTATCAATAATCTGTCTGCACAGATTGAGAAACAGTTGTGTAACTAATTCTTGGAGAAGAACATGTATCACGGAATAATAAACGTATATAAAGAAGCGGGCTTTACCTCCCATGACGTGGTGGCGAAGCTGCGCGGAATCTGTAAGCAGAAAAAGATAGGACATACAGGAACCCTCGATCCGGATGCGGTGGGGGTTCTTCCTGTTTGTCTGGGAAGTGGAACGAAGCTGTGCGATATGCTGACCGGTGAGACCAAGGAATACATTGCCGGGTTCCGGCTTGGGATTGCGACCGATACACAGGATATTTCCGGAAAGATTCTGGAGGAAAAGGAAGTCTGTGTCTCTGCGGAGCAGGTAAAGGAGATGCTTTCACATTTTGTGGGAGAACTGCAGCAGGTTCCACCGATGTATTCTGCACTTAAGGTGGGCGGAAAGAAGCTTTACGAGCTGGCAAGAGAAGGAAAGGAAGTGGAGCGCAAGGCACGTCCCATTACCATTTATGAGCTGGAGCTGTTAAAGGCAGAGCATCCGGAATATGAAATCCGGGTTGTATGTTCAAAAGGAACCTATATCCGTACCCTGTGTCATGATATTGGACAGGCTCTTTCGTGCGGTGCGGTGATGACGAGCCTTGTCCGTTCCAGAGTCGGAGAATTCCGGCTGAAGGATGCGAAAACGTTGGATGAGCTTCAAGAACTTGCCGATCAGGGAAGATTGCAGGAAGCGGTCATTCCGGTTGAAGAAATGTTCCATGCCCTTCCTGCCATTCAGGTATCCGATGGAGCACAGAAAGCACTGCGTAACGGAAATCAGTTGAAACGATCAGAGGTTCTTATGAAGGAAGAGGCAGGAACTACAGGAAAGATACCGGGTGAGTTTCCGGTGGATCAGGGAGAATACCGGGTATACAGCATGAATAGCAGGTTTTGCGCCATTTACCGCTATGAAGGTGACAGGAGGCTTTTTACACCGGTAAAAATGTTTTTGGAAGGTCAGGATGGAAGCTATGCAGATCGTTAGTGACAAAACTGAATTTAAGCTCAAAGGAGCATCTGCAGTTGCCATTGGAAAGTTCGATGGGATTCATGCAGGACATTACCGTCTGATTGATGAGATCCTGAGGCAGAAAAAGAATGGTCTTAAGTCGGTGATTTTTACATTTTTTCCGTCAGCAACGGTTTATTTTGGAGGTGAGGATGCGAAGGAGCTGACAACAAGAGAAGAAAAGCGGGAGATCTTTGAACGGATGGGCATTGATGTTCTGGTAGAATTTCCCTTAAATCCGGAAACAGCGGCAACGGATCCTGTGGATTTTGTGAAGAAAATCCTGATAGAAATGATGAATATGAAATTTCTGGCGGCCGGAGAGGATGTCTCTTTTGGAAAAGGCGGAAAAGGAAATCGTGTATTGCTTGAAGAAATGGCAGAGGAAAATGATTTTAGGGTAAAGATTATCGAGAAGATTTTCGATCATGGAAAAGAAATCAGCTCTACCTATGTCCGGGAAGAAATTCTGAAGGGAAATATGGAACTGGCATCCGAACTCCTTTCACGGAATTATTCCATGGAAGGCATCGTCGAAAACGGAATGCACCTGGGACGTAAGATGGGATTTCCTACCGTGAATCTTTATCCTCCGAAGGAGAAGCTGATGCCGCCTTACGGAGTATATTATTCAGATGTTTTTTATAATGGCTGCATGTATCACGGAATCACCAATATCGGAGTGAAGCCTACCGTGCAGCAGACAAAGAGGGTTAATGCCGAAACCTATCTCTATGATTTTGACAGGGATATTTATGGAAAGAAGATACGGCTGGAACTGCTGAAATTCAAGCGTCCGGAACAGAAGTTCCAGGATCTTGCCGGCCTGCAGAAACAGCTTCGGCAGGACGTAGAGGATGGAAAGCACTGGTTTATGGGATAATCAGCCATGCCCATTCATAAGCTGCCGGATGGTACAGATTGGCTGACATCATTGACAGGTGTTACATTTACTGCTATAATGTGATCGTTGTAATAAATTTGTAACAAATACGTAATAAACGGGAATTTTTGGAGGTTTATTTTGAAACGATCAATTTTACAGGGCATCTGTCTTTCCGCATCTGTATTTTTATTATTGTCCATGGATGGACAGGCTGCGGAAACGGTTACGAAAGAAACACAGAGTGTTGCATCAGAAGAATTGATGACAGCAGGTGTTGAGAATCTTTTTATATCCACACTTTCGGTAGATGAATATAAGGCTCTTGCAGAGCAGGCAAAGGGTGCTATGTGGGGCTACACGAATCTTGGGCTTTGCAACGTACAGGAGAATAACTTAAATATCCGTGAGACACCGGATGAGAGTGGCAGGCTTGTTGGCAAGCTTCCCAAAGATGCTGCCTGTGAGGTTTTGGAAAGTGAAGATGGATGGGCACATATCACCTCCGGCAAGGTAGAAGGATATGTGAAGGAAGAATATCTCCTGACCGGTTACAATGCGAAGAAGAAGGGCGAGGAACTGGCAAGTACAGTTGCAGTTGCTTCTTCGGACGGCTTAAATATCCGGGAACAGCCGGACACCGGGGCCGATGTCGTGACACAGGTTGCAGAAGGAGAAGAGCTTCAGGTTGCAGAATTGTATAACGATCAGTGGGTCAAGGTCTTTCTGGATGATGAAGAGGTTTTCGTTTCCAGGGATTATGTTGAGTTAAAGTCGGATTTACAGACAGCCATCACAATGACCGAACTGTTATACGGACAGGGCGTATCCGATGTCCGTGTGGATCTTTGCCAGTATGCAAAGCAGTTTCTCGGCAATCCTTATGTCTGGGGTGGTACAAGCCTGACAAGTGGAGCAGACTGTTCCGGGTTTGTCTTAAGTGTTTTCAATAAGTATGGTGTGACTCTGCCTCATTCCTCGCAGGCACAGTCGAAGATGGGATCAACCATATCTGCTTCGGAATTAAAGGCAGGAGACCTGATTTTCTATGCGAAGGGTGGAAGCATTAACCATGTGGCAATCTACATTGGCGGCGGACAGGTTATCCATGCGAGTAATCCGAAAACCGGTATCCGGATTTCCAATTACAATTACCGTACACCGGCAAAGATGGTAAGGATATTACAGGATTAGAAAAATTTACCCCTTTACACAGCATCTGTTTTGTGATATGATGCTTGAGTATGAGTTCAGCCGATACTCAGAATCAGAGAATGATCTCGCAGGGACACTCCGACCCATTCTTAGTATCCGGCGGTTAATAATGGAAGGAGACAGAACATGATTTCTAAGGAAAAGAAAACAGCTATTATGAAGGAATATGCGAGATTTGAAGGTGATACAGGTTCACCGGAAGTTCAGATCGCAGTTTTATCTGCAAGAATTGCAGAGCTTACTGAGCATTTAAAGGAACATCCGAAGGATAATCATTCCAGACGTGGTATGTTCAAAATGGTAGGTCAGAGACGTGGTCTTTTAAGCTACTTAAAGAGCAAAGACATCGAGAGATACCGTGCTTTGATCGAGAAACTTGGTCTCAGAAAGTAATTTGGTAGTTGAAGGCGGAGCATCAATAAAAGCTCCGCCTTTTTAAATTTTATACTGCTGTGCAGTAATATGTTCCACATGTACAGGAACGAGAAGAAAAAGGAGAGAAACTATGTACAAGACGTTTTCAATGGAACTTGCAGGCCGTACCTTAAGTGTTGATGTCAACCGTGTCGGCAAGCAGGCAAACGGATGCGCATTCATGCATTATGGTGATACCACCGTACTGTGTACCGCAACCGCATCAGACAAGCCCAGGGATGGAATTGACTTTTTCCCGCTGAGTGTTGAGTATGAAGAAAAGATGTATGCCGTAGGCAAAATCCCTGGTGGATTTAATAAGAGAGAAGGAAAGGCTTCCGAGAATGCAATTCTGACAAGCCGTGTTATCGACCGCCCGATGCGGCCTTTATTCCCGAAGGATTATCGTAATGATGTTACCTTAAACAATATGGTTATGAGCGTGGATCCGGAGTGCCGTCCGGAGCTGGTTGCCATGATCGGTGCAGCCATCGCTACCAGCATTTCTGATATCCCGTTTGACGGTCCCTGCGCAATGACCCAGGTAGGTATGATCGATGGTGAGCTTGTGATCAATCCTTCCCAGGAGCAGTGGAAGAATGGAGACTTAAATCTTACTGTTGCTTCTACCAGGGAAAAGGTCATCATGATCGAAGCCGGAGCAAACGAGATTCCGGAAGAGAAGATGATCGAAGCCATCTATAAGGCACATGAAGTAAACCAGACCATTATTGCATTTATCGACCAGATGGTTGCAGAGGTTGGTAAGCCGAAGCATGAATATACAAGCTGTGCAATTCCGGAAGAACTGTTTGCGGCAATGAAGGAAATCGTAACTCCCGCACAGATGGAAGAAGCGGTATTCACGGATGAAAAGCAGGTGCGTGAAGAGAATATCCGTCAAATTACCGAGAAGTTAGAGGAAGCTTTTGCAGATAAAGAAGACTGGCTTGCTGTATTAGGAGAAGCGATTTACCAGTATCAGAAGAAGACTGTTCGTAAGATGATTCTCAAAGATCATAAGCGTCCGGATGGACGTGAGATCACTCAGATCCGTCCTCTTGCAGCAGAAGTTGATATTATTCCGAGAGTACATGGTTCTGCAATGTTCACCCGCGGACAGACACAGATCTGTAATGTATGTACCCTGGCACCGCTATCCGAACAGCAGAAGCTTGACGGTCTTGATGAAAATGAAGTAAGCAAGAGATATATGCACCACTACAACTTCCCATCCTACTCGGTAGGTGAAACAAAGCCCTCCAGAGGACCCGGACGTAGAGAAATCGGACATGGCGCACTGGCAGAGAGAGCTCTGATTCCGGTACTTCCTTCTGAGGATGAATTCCCTTATGCAATCCGTACCGTATCCGAAACCTTTGAATCCAATGGATCCACCTCCATGGCTTCTACCTGTGCATCCTGTATGTCCCTGATGGCTGCAGGTGTTCCGATTAAGAAGATGGTTGCAGGTATTTCCTGTGGTCTTGTTACTGGTGAAAACGATGACGATTTCGTGCTGTTAACTGATATTCAGGGATTGGAAGACTTCTTCGGCGATATGGATTTTAAGGTCACCGGTACAACGGATGGTATTACCGCAATCCAGATGGATATTAAGATTCATGGTCTGACCAGACCGATCGTAGAAGGTGCCATTGCAAGATGTCGCGAAGCAAGACTTTTCATCATGGATAACTGTATGAAGAAGGCGATTGCAGAGCCTCGTAAAGAGGTTGGACCTTACGCTCCGAAGATTATTTCCATCAACATTGATCCTGAGAAGATCGGTGATGTGGTTGGTCAGCGTGGCAAGACCATCAACGAGATCATTGCCCGTACCGGCGTAAAGATTGATATTACTGATGACGGTAAGGTATCCGTATGTGGTACCGATAAGGAAATGATGGACAAGGCGATCGAGTACATCAAGACCATTGTTACCGACTATCAGGAAGGACAGATCTTCCAGGGTATCGTTGTCAGCATTAAGGAATTCGGTGCATTCATCGAGTTTGCTCCCGGTAAGGAAGGCATGGTTCATATTTCCAAGATCGCTAAGGAAAGAATCAATCACGTAGAAGATGTCTTAACTCTTGGTGACAAGGTTACGGTAGTATGCCTTGGCAAGGATAAGATGGGAAGAATGAGCTTCTCCATGAAGGATGTAGCACAGAACTAACGGGGAATTTTCCAAATCGAATAGAAGTAATAAATCAGACAGCTCTTCATATAATGTCTTAAAGACAATATGAGGAGCTGTTTTTTATGGGAAAAAGGGACGAGATTCTTTCGCTGTTTCCGGACAGGCTGAAAGGACGAATGAAGCCGGTGCTTGAAGATGTGGAACATTTAAATGAAATCCGTCTTGGTGTGAACCGTCCGTGCCGGATCATCCGGGAGGGATGTGAATACTTCCTGTCAC
>ERZ1034976.2022-NODE-2022-length-14522-cov-10.520702_pt1 | contig 14522 bp, 14 predicted proteins | sample MGYA00520623_ERZ1034976 | MGnify/ENA primary metagenome ERZ1034976 (study PRJEB33766, sample SAMN09781774) | gut metagenome | biome: gut microbiome | host: Homo sapiens | place: Madagascar | study: EMG produced TPA metagenomics assembly of the PRJNA485056 data... | reverse complement strand
AGATCCTTCCTCGTCGTATCACAGGAAACTGTGCAAAGCATCAGAGAGCTCTTACTGTTGCTATCAAGAGAGCACGTCATCTGGCTATGATGCCATACGTTTGCGAATAGGTCGCAAGTACCAGGAATTTCAGCATTTGGCGTCGAATTGACACAGCATTTGACCAATGATTCAGAAATGGATCGTTGGTCTTTTTTTGTAAAAATTCTTCCATAACAAATGATGGGACGTAAAATGGAAAAATCAATATTTACAACTAGAAATAGATGTGCTATTCTTCTAGTTAAACAACAAGGGCGTTGATCATTAAGATCAGCGCCCTTATGCTATAAGGGAGGGATATTATGTTGATAAAAATGGCAACAGAAGAAGAGTTCGGGTATGCATTTTCTTTTATTGAAAAATTGTGGGATTATAATACCTATGATAAAGAACAAGTAAAAAAGGTATATGATGAAGTGCTCGCGGATGACAACAGTTTTGCGTTTTTCCTGTTAAATGAGAAGGAAGAATACTGTGGATTCTGTCACGGCAGCTTTTTTCCGACCTTCTGGATGTCCGGTCCGACCTGCTATCTGGCAAGCATTATCACGGATGAAAAATACCGGGGGATGGGATATGGCAGGCGCATGATCGACCATGTGAAGGAACTTGCAAAAGAGCGGGACTGTAAGGCAATCATATTGGATTCGGGAATGCCAAGAGAATCCGCGCATGCATTTTATGAAAAATATGGATTCGAGAAGAGCTGTTATGGGTTTGAGTTGTTTTTGTAAATACGGAATTTTGTAACGGAATAACAGAAAAATAAGGCACAGATAGCAGTTGCGATATCTGTGCCTGTTGTTTTATTCGTATTCGCGAAGAACGGACATGGTCATACAGGTAGGACCGGCATGACGGTCATAGCCTGTCCAGTTTCCAGGCATTACCTTCACTTCACAGCCACGCTTTTCCAGTTCCTCTTTGACACGAGGATTTCCATCAAGCATAATCAGTTTTCTTGGTGCAACAGCCAGAATGTTAGAAGCGGAATGTGAGAACTCTTCATCTGTAATATCAATCATTTCAATGCCACGTTCCTCAAGTAAACGATACATTGCAATTGGCATAAGTTTAGAGTATACAACAGCCAGATCTTTATCAAGCAGGGAACATACACTGCCGAGATGAAGAACTGTGCCAGGACCAAGATAGCTTGGAAGCTGGAACTGAATCACTTTAATTTCAGGCTCCAATAATTTCTTTAACTGTTCGTAAGCAGCATCATTGGTGCGATAGGTATTTCCAATCAGTAAAGTATCATGATCCAGCCAGATGGTCTCACCGCCACCTTCAACGGTTCCGGGTGCAGAAACGCTGTAGCGGATCGGAATATCCATAGATAAGAGCTTTTTGGCAACGACGGCTTCTTCTCCAATGCGCTGCGGCTTGCCGGGACGGGAAATAATCGCTCCTTTATCTGTAATGATTCCATTATCTGTAATATAGGTTAACCCTGTAAATTCAAGAGGACAATCTTCCGCATATTCGACTTCAACTCCCCATTCTTTTAAATATGAGGCAAAGACATCATGTTCATGTTGTGCTTCTTCAAGAACTGGAAATGGTCCAGTAAAACCAAATTTACGATAGTTGTCATGATCGGAAAATTCCGGACCAGGACGGTGAATTACTGCTTTTTTTAATGTGCCATACATGGACTGTGCACCATATTTTCTTTCTGTACTCATAGACAATGCTCCTTTTCCTTTTGATGTGTTTGTGTTGTTACTGCATACATTAGCATAGACTCTGAGAAAAGAAAAATTGGAAATAACAATCCAAACGATTAAAAAAACCAATAGAAAACAAACGGTTTCCAATATAATGAAAAAGGAATAATTAAAAAAATAAATAGAAATCATCATAAATACCTATTTGAAATTTATCAAAGCCTGTGCTAGTATTTAGTGCAAGGATGACGAGGTTCTTTTTAGGAAGAACTTCGTTTTTTTTATCCTATTATATGGTATCGCGTTATCTGCTCTGGCTGCAGAAGAACAGATAATGAAATCAAATTCCTATTTAATTAAGAAAAAGGAGGAACATATGATGAAGAAGAAAATTTTAGCAGTATTACTTGCATTGACAACGGTGATTTCCCTGGGAGCTTGTGGAAATTCAGGAACAAATGAAACCAAAACGACAGGAAATACACAGGAAGCAGCAGGAGAACTTCCGACATTGCGGATTGCGCTTCCGACCTGGGTTGGATATGGACCTTTATATGTAGCACAGGAAAAAGGATTGTTTGAAAAGAATGGAGTAAATGTAGAGTTAAGTATCGTTGAAGGATTAGCAGAAAGAAAACAGGCATTGATTTCCGGAAATCTGGAAGGTCTGGCAACGGCCGTGGATGTATTTGTCAATCTCGAAGGTGCTGGAATTGATATGGACATGGTCTGGATGCTTGATCGTTCCAATGGAGCAGACGGAATTGTAGCAACTTCCGATGTAAAAACTCCGGCGGATTTAAAAGGAAAGACTATTGCGACAGAGGTTGGTACCACAGAGCATCTTTTCTTATTAAAGGTACTGGAACAGTATGGTCTTTCACAGGATGATATTAATCTGACTCCGATGACAATCGGTGATGCAGGAACAGCATTCGTTGCAGGAAAAGTTGACGCGGCTGTTACTTATGATCCATATCTGGCACAGGGCATTGAAGCAGGTGGAACCGGATTTACAACAGCGGATTATGATATTGATCTTATGGATGCAGTCGGTTTTACGGATAAGGTAATTGAATCCGAACCGGATGCGGTACAGGGATTTGTGGATGCTGTAGCAGAAGCAACGGATTATATTGCGGACAATAAGGATGAATGTGTTCCGATCATGGCAAAGGGATTAAAACTGGATGAGTCCGATGTCTCATCAACGCTGGATAAGCTGGAGTGTTTTACACTTGAGGGAAATTTAAATCAGGTTGGTGAAAGTGATGATCAGAAAGGAAAATTATATGACAGTGTCAAGGACATTGCGGTATTTTACAAGGATCAGGGGCTGAATGATACAGAGATTGATCCTGCAAGTATCATCAATCCGGATTTTATTCGAAATGCAAAATAGAACTACACAAAAAGCTGGCGGAAATTCCGCCAGCAAAATGAAAAAGGAGATGCGCAAATGAAAAAGAAAAAATTAGTGGGAATTGCTTCCTTTGTTGTTTTATTAGCCTTATGGTTATACGCATCTTATGCGGCAAATGTAAATGAATTATTTCTTCCGAAATTTCACAAAGTGGTCATTGCCTGTATTACTTTATTTAAGGATGATGGCTTTATAGGTGATATCGGAATCAGTGTGTATCGTGTCGTTGGTGGTTTTGTGGCGGCAGCAGTTCTTGCAGTACCGTTGGGATTGTTGATGGGAGTATCGGAAAAGGTTGCTGACTTTTTCGCACCGGTAATCAGTTTCATTCGATATATGCCGGCATCAGCATTTATTCCAATGTTTATCATCTGGTTTGGCTTAGGTGAAATTGAAAAAATGGCGGTTATTTTTTATGGTTCGTTTTTCTATCTGACATTGATGGTAATGGATGTTGCAAAAAATATTGATCATGCGTTGATTGAAGTATCCAGAACGTTGGGGGCAAGTAAGTCAAAAATTTTTTATAAAGTGACTTTACGCGCGGCACTTCCGGGAATTGTAGATGCGTTAAGGACAACGTTTGGAGCAGCCTGGACATATTTAATCGTGGCAGAGATTGTAGGTGCATCATCGGGAATTGGATATTCCATTCAAAATGGTTCAAGATTCTTGCGAACAGATAAAATGTTTGTGGGGATATTGACGATTGGTGTTTTGGGATTGATTTCGGATAAATTGTTTGAATTTATTTCAAAACGTGCATTTTCATATTTGAAGAAAGGATGATAAAGCATGGAAGAGAATAAAAAAATGGATTTGGAACTGATTAATGTATCAAAGTCTTTTCAGACCAAAAATGGAGAAATTCAGGCTTTAAATCCGGTAAATATGACGATTCCGGATGGAACTTTTCTGACTATTTTAGGTCCTTCCGGATGTGGAAAATCAACACTGATCCGTATCATAGCAGGGCTTGAAACAGCCACAACCGGAGAGGTAAGAATTGGAGATAAAAAGGTGGAAGGACCGGGAGCAGACAGAGGTATGGTGTTCCAGAGTTATACACTGTTTCCTTGGCTTAATGTAGAGCAAAATATTGCATTCGGGCTGGAATTAAAGGGAGTACCTAAAGCGGAAATCCGGGATAAAGTGGATGAATATCTCGAATACATTGGGTTAAAGAATTTTCGATATCATTTTCCGGAACAATTATCCGGAGGCATGAAACAGCGTGTTGCAATTGCAAGAGCGCTGATCAATGATCCGAAAATTCTTCTGATGGATGAGCCGTTTGGTGCATTAGATGCACAGACCCGAATTATTATGCAGGAAGTTTTACAGGATATCTGGCAGAAAACCAAAAAGACCGTTATTTTTATTACTCATGATGTAGATGAGGCCGTTTTCCTTGGAGATCAGGTTTTTGTCATGACCGCAATGCCGGGAACATTAAAGCATATTGAACCGGTAACCTTTGCAAGACCAAGAAAATTTGAATTAAAAATGCAGATGGATTTTATGCAGACAAGCAGTAAACTTCTGGAAATGATCAGGGAGGAGAGTTTTAAAGCACTACGATAAAGAGAAAGGATTGATTCTATGGAATTACGTTTGCTGAGGACTTTTCAATGTGTAGCAAGTTGTCTTAATTTTTCAAAGGCGGCAGAAATGCTTAATTTTTCGCAACCAACCGTTTCCACACAAATTCAGATGTTGGAAGAAGAATTGGGGCAAAAACTGTTTGTTCATGTAGGTAAAAAAACATATTTAACACCGGAGGGAACCATTCTGAAGGAAGATGCTGACCGTATTTTGTGTATGGCAGAAGAAGTTTCATTAAAATTTCAGTCCATGACAAATACTACGAGAATCTTAAAGATTGCGGCACATGAGAGTTTTTGTAATTTAAATCTTCCGAAAGTGATTAACGCGTATTTACATTATATGAAAAAAGTGAATGTAGATCTTACCGCTGTAAGTACCAACGAGGTAATCAATGGAATCCGGAAAAATCAGTATGATATTGGAATTATATCCGGGGATGTTGATTATGCAGGGGTGGAGTGTCTTACCTTTGATGCGACAAAAGTAGAAATTATTGTGGCATCAGAACTTGCGCAAACCTGTTCATTGGAAGAAATAGTAGAAAAATATCCATATTTTCGATATCGGGCAGATGCGATGCAGTATAGTCTGGATTTGAATCAGGTGCTGGTTAAGAGTGGAATCGTTCCCCAAAATGTAATGAAGTTTGGAAGCTTAAAGGCAATAAAAGAAGCCGTCAAAAGCGGGCTTGGATATACCGTTGTCACAAGAGATAATGTTGAAAAAGAGTTAAAAAATGGGGAACTTTCAATTATTACACCTTCGGATATTGAAGTGATGTCAATGACATCGGCGGTATTTCTTGCGGACAGCAGAGAACGTGAAGAAGTAAAAGAATTTATCAGGATTCTGAAGGAGGTATGGGATGAAACAGAATAGAAAAGTGGCAATTATTGGAATGGGTCATGTCGGATCGCATGTTGCCAGTATGTTAATAACAAGAAGTATCTGTGATGAACTGGTTCTTATAGATTCTGATGAAGGAAAAATGCGTGCACAAACCGTAGATTTATCGGATTCGTTAGCGTATCAGGATGGACATTGCAAGGTTTACTGGGGAGAATATGCAGATATTTCAGACGCGGACATTATTGTTCTAAGTGTCGGCGGAAAATTTTTTGATGAAAATCGGCTGGAAGAACTGGATAGTTCCATGGAAATTGTGGATGAGATTGCACCTAAAATAGAAAACAGTGGATTTCGCGGAATTGTAATTTCCATTACAAATCCATGTGATCTTGTGGCGTATTATCTTCAGAAAAAAATATCTGCGACTGTTATCGGATCAGGGACGGCTTTGGATTCTGCAAGATTCCGGATTCGTGTGGCACAGGCATTTAATGTTGATGTAAAAAGCGTAGATGCGTTTTGCATCGGTGAACATGGAGACAGTCAGGTGCCGGTGTGGTCACAGGTGAAAATCGGTGGGAAATTTTTAAAAGAGATTTTACAGGAGGATGAGTGGGATCATATTTTGTTTGACAAACGTAAAATTGAAAAAAGTACTGTGTTTGCAGGGTGGGAAATTGCAGATGCAAAAGGAAGTACAGAATTTGGAATTGGAATTGCAGCAAGTGAGCTGATAAAGGCTATTTTCTCAGATGCAAATGTGATATTGCCGTGTTCGGTGCTGCTGAAAGGAACGTATGGTGAAGAGAATATATATACCAGTGTTCCGTGTCTGATCGGGAGAAGTGGTGTAAAAAAAGTCTGGGAATTACCGATTGCAGCAGAAGAAGAAAAGGCTTTTCATCAAAGCTGTCGGTTGTTAAGAAGTTATATTTGCCAGAAAATGGAAAACAAAGCGCAGAACGGGAAATGAGGTGGACATATGTATAATGTCATTGCAATTACAAGGGAATTTGGAAGTTTAGGACGCCAGATTGCAAAATTCGTTGCTGAGAAAATGAATTATGATTATTATGACCGGGATATTATTGACAAAATTGCGGAAGATTTTGATGTTGGAATCAAAGAATTGACAACAAATGAAAGTAAATTTGGAAAAGGGATTTATGGAAAAATGATGTATCCTCTCGGAACCGGAGGATATGAAAAACAGGAGAGATTATATGACAGCGAGAGAAAGGTAATTGAGTATCTTGCTATGCGAAAAAATTGTGTAATTGTTGGACGCTGTGCGGATTATATCTTAAAACAGGCTGGAAACTGCAATGTATTCAGTGTGTTCATTTATGCACCGTATTCTGCGCGATACAGCAATGGATTAAACAATTTTGGATTGACATCGGAAGCGCTTATGGAATGTATGGATAAAGTAGACGGGGCAAGAGAGCTGTTTTACAAGCGTCATACGGGAGAGGCATTCAATTCCATTAAATATAGAGATTTAATGATCGACAGTTCAATAGCAAATCCTTCAGAAATAGCAGATATGATTTGTTATTGTGCAGAAGTTCGGTTTAGGGAAAACAGGTAAATAAGAAAAAGGAGGCAGTTATATGGCAACATTACAGATGTATATGGACAGAAGTTCCATTAAAAATATGTTTGAATCAGAGGTATATGAAGAAGTATGGGGCAGGAATTTTGGAGTTGACAATTCGGTTGGAAAGATTAAAAAAATTCTTGTACATCGACCGGGAGAGGAATTAAAACAGATTCTGGATGGGGTATATGAAGAAGAAGCGGGGGCACGTATTTTAAAAGATCAAAAGGGCCGGATTCGTAATTATTTTAAATCACATGATCTTCCGGACATTGGATTGATGCAGGAACAGCATGATCGTATGACGCAGTATTTTAAAGATAACGATATTGAAATCCATAATCTCACGGAGCCAACTGGATATTGGACCAATTTGACATTTACCAGGGATGTGGCGCTCATGGTTCCCAAAGGAACAATTCTGACACGATTTGCAATGTATTTTCATCAGGGAGATACGGTTGCCACGCAAAAATTCATGGCGGATCAGGGAATTCCGATTCTTGGTGCCATTCAGGGAACAGGAACCATGGAAGGTGGATCGTTTTCCATGCTGGATGCCAAGACAGCGGTCGTAGGACGGTCTGTGAGAATCAACGATGCAGGAATTGAGCAGTTGCGGTCATTATTGTCCTATCAGGGAATTGAGTTGATCGTTGTGGATCTCCCAGCCTATTATATTCATCTGGATGAAGCGTTTCTTCCTGTAGATAAAAACAAAATTCTGGTAAGCACATTTATCCTTCCACACTGGTTTTTGAAATTTTTAAAGGAAAGAGGCTATGAACTGATAGAAACTGATATGGATGATCCAAAACTGACGAATAACTGTCTGGCTATTGAACCGGGAAAGGTTATTTTCCCGGAAACCGGAGTAAAAACGAGAAGAAATCTGGAAAAAGCAGGGATAGAGATTCTTCCGGTGGATTTGTCGGAAATCAACAAAATTGGTGGAGGACCACACTGTTCAACACTTCCGCTTTTAAGAGAAAGCATTTAAAAAACAACATGGATGAAATAAGGAGGTAATCTGGTATGAGCATGTATGAAAGATGTATAAAGGTCATGCCTGCGGTTGCAAATCGTGCGACAAAACTTGGAATTGTAGATGGTGAGGGCTGTTATGTAATTACAGAGGATGGTCAAAAAGTTTTGGATTTTGCAAGCGGTGTTGCAGTCAATAACCTTGGAAATAAAAACAAAGAAGTGGTTGAGGCAATAAAAAAACAGCTGGATACGATGATTCATGTGGGACATAACGTTGTATATAATGAGAGTTATGTGCAGTTGGCAGAGCGGCTGGTGGAACTTACCGGAAAAGATACAAAAGTGTATTTCAGCAACTCCGGTGCAGAAGCAAATGATGGTGCAATGAAACTGGCAAAGTATGTGACAAAGCGTCCGGGAATTATTGCTTTTCGAAATTCATTTCATGGAAGAACCATAGGTTCTATGTCCATCACGGGATCAAGCAGCGCTTATCGCAAAAATTATGAGCCGTTGATGCCAGCAGTGTACTGGGCAGATTATGCGAACTGTCATCACTGTCCGTTTGGAAAAGAAGAATGTTCCTGTAATATGGAGTGCTTAAAGCAGTTCGATGGCATTTTTGAAAAGCTTATTGATCCGGAATGTGTGGCGGCTATTATGCTTGAACCGGTACAGGGAGAGGGGGGCTATATCGTTCCGAAACCGGAGTTTTTAAAGGGGCTTCGGAAAATCTGTGATGATCATGGAATTCTTCTTATCTTTGATGAGGTTCAGACCGGAATCGGTAGAACCGGAGAGTTGTATGCATATCAAACATTTGGCGTGAAACCGGATATCCTTACCTCGGCAAAAGCGTTGGGAGGAGGAATTCCACTTAGCGCAATCATTGCAAAAAAAGAAATTATGGATCAGTGGCCGGCTGGTGCGCACGGGGGAACATTTGGTGGCAATCCGCTTGCCTGCACAGCAGGGTTAAAAACACTGGAAATCATACAAAGAGATCATTTGCTGGAAAATGCAAAAAAGCAGGGGGCATATTTAAAAGAGGGATTACAGGAACTGCAAAAGAAATATCCGAAACGGATCGGAGATGTCAGAGGTGTTGGACTGATGGTGGCGATGGAACTTGTCACGGAGGATCAGAATCCGGATGCGGCACTGACAGCAGAGATTAAGGAAAAAGCATTACAGAAAAATTTGTTGCTTTTGACCTGTGGCAGCGATCATAATGTGGTCCGTTTTATTGCTCCGCTTATTGTCGGAAAAGCGGAAATGGATCAGGCATTGCATATTTTGAAAGAGGTGCTGGAAGAAATTCTATGATTTTATTAAGGCAGATGGTCATATTTCTTTTTATGATGGTATTGGGATATATCATTGCAAAAAAAGGAATCTTGAATGAAGAAGTCAGTAAATCAATTTCCTGGATAATTGTAAATATTGCAAATCCTGCACTGATTATTTCGGGAAGCATTGGAAATTCCATTCGTAAATCAGAATTGTTGTTTATCCTGGCACTGGCATTTGGTTTATATTTACTACTGATTCTGGTGGCAGAACTTATCATTCCGTTTTTCCATTTTCCCAAAAAGTCAGAAGGGATTTATAAAATACTATTGGTCTTTACCAATATGGGATTTATGGGATTTCCAATTATGTCGGCAATGTATGGATCGGAGTCTTTATTGTATGCCTCAGTATTTATGCTTCCATTTAATTTTTTAATTTATACATATGGAATATTTCGACTGATCGGAGGTATAGAAAAGCCCCGGGTAATTTTAAAAAAGTGTCTGAATGCGGGAGTAATTGCCGTATTGGTAACCTTTATCATTGCGTTGTGGAACATTCAGCTTCCGTATATTATCACGCAATCCATCACGATGCTGAGTAATTTGATTGCACCGTTATGTATGATGGTAATCGGTGCTACATTTGTAAATGTTTCTTTCAGGGAAGTATTTTGCGATGGAAAACTTTTGATTTTTTCGGTTGTGAGGTTGTTGGTTATTCCGTTTGTTTTTATGTTTTTGTTAAGAAAAATTACGGATAATGTTTTATTGCAGAATGTAGCATTTATTGTTATTGCAACCCCGGCGGGATCTATGGCGGCAATGCTGGCGCAGCAGTATGATGCGGATTATCGGACCGCTTCAAAAGGAATTGCGCTGACAACACTGTTATCGGTTGTTACCATGCCGTTGATGTTTGTAGTTCTTGGATTGACATAGAAAAAGAAAAGGAGAGAGCAGATATGAAGGAAGAGATTATTTCTTTGTTAAAACAGATGGTTGCTATTCCGAGTGTAAATTCGACCTCAGGAGAGAAAAAAATTGGAGAATTTATAGAGGAATATTTAAGAGAGTTTCCGTATTTTAAGTTACATCCGGAGTATATATATATTCAAAAGCTAAAAAACGATCCGCTGGAGAGAAGAAGTGTGATTGCATTGATTCGCGGGGAAAAAGACGCATCCGATAAGGCGGTTATTTTGCATGGACATACCGATACGGTAGGTGTGGAAGACTTCGGAAAGTTAGAGCCGTATGCATTTGACTGTGATAAATTGCAGGAAGTATTACAGGATGTGGAACTCCCGGAGGAAGTAAGAAAAGACTATGAAAGTGGCGATTACCTGTTTGGCAGAGGCGCTTGTGACATGAAATGCGGCGATGCGGTTTTTTTGGTTTTAGCAAAGCATATCTGTGAGAAAATTACAGAGTTTAAGGGAAATCTGGTGCTTTCGTTTAATCCGGTAGAGGAGAACCAGCATACCGGAATTATAGAATCCATTGATGTTTTTGAAGCAATCAAAGATACCTACCAGCTGAAGTATATTTTAGCAATCAATAATGATTATATTTGTCCAATGTATCCGGGGGATACCACGCGATATGTCTATACCGGAGCCGTGGGAAAGGTATTGCCTGCATTTTATATTCAGGGGGTAGAAACGCATGTGGGACAATGTTTTAATGGGTTTGATGCATCCATGATTGCGGCGGAGATTATTGATAAAATTCATCTGAATACAGATTTGTGTGACGAATACAATGGGGAATATACATTGCCGCCAACGGTGTTAAAATCAAAAGATTTAAAGGCACAGTATAATGTACAGACAGCACATGCGGCATATGTTTATTTCAACTATTTTACCCATCAGCGCAGCACGGATGAAATTATGAGAGAAATGGTGACACTGGCAGATGAAGCATTGAAATCCGCTGAGGATAAAATAAATGCCAGATACAAAAAATATTGTGAAATTACACATCAGACCTATGAGCCCAAAACGTATATCAAGGAGGTTATCACCTATGCGCAGTTATATAACCTTGTAAAAGAATCTTATAAGGGCGATTTACAGAAGCTATTGGATGAAAAAACAGAGGAGCTTAAGGGGCTGGGAACAGATTCCCGGGAGATTTCCATGGAGATAACAAAATATCTTGTAGGATTATCAGGAATCAAGCATCCTCTGGCGGTGTTCTTTTTCGCAGCACCATATTGTCCACATAATACGCTCAAGCATGAGATTGCAGAGGAAGAAGCATGTTATCAAAAACTGGAAACAATCGTACATGCATTTGCGGAAATAAGTGGGGAAAATTATGAATTGAATCAATTTTTCCCTTCGCTGACGGACAGCAGTTATCTGAAAATTGACGATTCAGAAGAGTCAATTCGTGTGTTAAAAAACAACTTTACCCAGTATGAACAGTTGTACGCAGTGCCATTAGAGCAAATGAAAGCATTGAATATTCCGGCAATCAATTACGGATGTTGGGGAAAAGATGCTCATAAGTGGACAGAGCGTGTATACATTCCATACTCATTTGAAGTGCTGCCAGAGTTTATTTCATATACATTGCAGCAATTATTTGCGTAATGTCAGAGGGGAAAATACATGAAAATTATCATTAGTGACTTTCCAGAAGCATTACAGAGAAATGTTAAATATGAGGAAGCATATATAAAGAAGATGCTTCCTCAGGCTGAGGTATCAATTATAGAATATCATAATAAGGATCTGTGGCTGCAGCAAGTAAGGGATGCGGATGCTTTGCTTACCGCATTTCTTAAGGTGGGGGCGGAAGTGATGGATGCGATGCCAAAACTGAAATGTATTGTATTAAATGCTTCGGGGTATGACAATATCGATACATGTGCTGCAAGTGAAAGAAATATTGCTGTGATACCCATTCAGGAATATTGTACACAGGAAGTGGCGGAACATACGATGGCATTACTTCTTGCATTGGAAAGAGGCTTAAAGCAGTACACCTATACGGTGGATATAGAAAAAAGATGGCAGTATCATCTGACAGATAAACTCCGGCGCATCGAAGGACAGACACTCGGCATCGTTGGATTTGGAAAAATCGGGAAGGCAGTTGCCAGAAGGGCACAGGCTTTTGGAATGAAAGTGCTTGTCTGTTCCTCTCATGCAAATAAAGAAGAGGAGGAACATTACCAAATACGATTTGTGACCAAAGAAGAATTGTTTGCAAAAAGTGATGTGATCTCTAATCATATGGCCATGACCAAAGATAATCAAAACTTTTTTGATCAACAGGCATTTGAGCAAATGAAAAAAAGGCCAGTGTTTATTAATGTTGCAAGGGGCAGAGCCGTTGATGAAAAGGCGCTGGAAAAGGCGCTGGAGGAAGGGATGATCCGGGGAGCCGGGTTGGATGTGCTGGAATCAGAAGAACCGAAGCTGGCTGCATGTAGGCTTACCAACCGGAATAACGTGATTATCACACCGCATGCAGCTTTTTATTCCGAAGATTCCATAAAAGCATTGCAGGAAATTTCCTGTCAGAATCTGTGTTATTTTTTGCAGGGAGAAAAACAAAAGGTGCATTGGATTGTAAATGAGGCTTCTTTACGGTAGAAAAGATGAGAGGATAACAGTATGAAAAAAATTGTATTAGGAAAAGATGGGATTATTACGGGAAGCGGAGCATTGGAGTATTTGACATCAATTTCCTATAAAAGAGTATTTATTGTGACGGGTGGAAATTCGATGATCAAAACCGGAGTGATAGACAAAGCACAAACCTATTTGAAACAGGCGGGATGTGAGGTGACGTTATATTCCGGCATTAAGAAAAATCCAACCATTGAACAGGTGATGGACGGATTAAATCAGATGCGCAGTATAAAGCCGGATGCAATTCTTGCAATCGGTGGAGGGTCTGCGATGGATGCGGCAAAAGCCATGTTGTTGTTTTACGATTTTCCGGAACTCAATTTTGAAAATGTACTGGAAAAGAATGCAAAAGGACAAATCCCTTCTAAGTGTAAGACTGCACTGATCTGTGTAGCTTCTACTTCGGGAACAGGATCGGAAGTGACGCGTGGAACGGTAATAACGGATACAAAAAATAAGATAAAAGTTCCAATTATGACGGATTGTTTACGCCCGGATATTGCAATTTTAGATGGAAGTATTGCAATGACAATGCCTCAGAAAATTGCTGCAGAAACGGGAATGGATGCATTGACACATGCGATTGAGGCATATACAAATCATAATCTTGACGATTTCGATGAAGTGATATGCAAAGGTGCCATAGAAGGAATTATGGCAAATCTGGAAAAGTCCTGTAAGGAACCAACCGTGGAGATCCGGCAGAAAATTCACAATTATCAGGCAATGGCTGGAATTGGATTTGCAAATGTCGGACTTGGAATGGTACATGGAATTGCGCATTCTTATGGTGCAATTTTTGACATGGCACATGGACTGACCAATGCAATTATCTTACCGTATGTTCTGAAATATAACAGAAGAAATGATGTGGTAAATGAAAAACTGCAATATCTATCATACCATTGCAGGTGCATAGATATTGTAGAGGAAATATGGAAGCTGAGAGAAAAACTGGAAATTCCAAACTGTTTTGCAGAAGCCGGAATTTCACAAAAAGAGTTTCAGGATTATTATGAACTTCTGGTGGATCATGCAATGCTGGGCGCTACAAAAGTAAATCCCGTTGAAATGACCCGCAAGGAAATGGAAAAGATGGTTAAGCTGGTTTATTATGGGAAAGAATAAAATTATGGCATATTATACTTGATTAAGAGTTATGGCAATGATACAAAATGTTGATGTGAGGTACATTTTTCTTTCTAAAATGTCGATAATATGCATTGATAGAAATATATTTTGTTAATTTGAGGGTATTATGCTAAAAAAAGCAATTGCTTCAATAAAAAACTGGTTAAACACAAAAAATAAAAAATGCCTTGTTGTACAGGGAGCCAGACAAGCAGGAAAAACATATATTATTGAACGGTTTGCAGAAGACAATTATGAGGAACTGCT
>ERZ1034976.2019-NODE-2019-length-14532-cov-8.021137_pt1 | contig 14532 bp, 9 predicted proteins | sample MGYA00520623_ERZ1034976 | MGnify/ENA primary metagenome ERZ1034976 (study PRJEB33766, sample SAMN09781774) | gut metagenome | biome: gut microbiome | host: Homo sapiens | place: Madagascar | study: EMG produced TPA metagenomics assembly of the PRJNA485056 data... | reverse complement strand
AATCAAAAAGATTATTCATGACTTTAAGAAAGAACACAATAAATCAATCGAAAAGTTCAAAATTGCAGTTTCTAGAATCTTTGTAAATAGTCCAGAAGGAATTATCAATGAACTTCCTGATATCTTTGAATTTGTAAGACTTGGTATTGTTCTAGGTGGATTTGCTATTAATCCTATTCTAGGTATTATTACATTAATTACTGGATTCTTTTTAAAAATGAAAGTAGCAAGAGAAAGAATGGAAAAAGTATGTGAACAATACGAAAAAGAACGTGATCGTTATAAGAAGAAAATGAATGAAACTGATGATGAAAAGAAGAAAGAAAAATACAAGGCTCTATATAATCAATATAAGAATGATTTATATAAATTAGAAAGTTATAGAGATGATCTATATACAGAGGCAGAAAATGATAAACGTATGGAAGAGAAATATGCAAAAGAAGCTGAAGCAAGTAGTGATGATGATTTCAACTTTGATATAGATTTTAATTTCGATGAACAAGCTGCTATTAATTATACCGAATTACTCTCCACTTTATATGAACAATTGTCTTATGCAAGAGGAGATTTAATGGTAGCGATTTCTAATAATATCAAGGATATGGATAGTGATGATATCTATAATATAACTGAAGCTATAAAAGTTTGTAATGATATAGTAGATTGTCCAAGATATATCACAATTCTTGAAAATGAATTAGAACGAGTAAGAAATAATAAACAATCCTCTTTCATAGCATCTCTCCAAAAAATTGATACAATCAAAACTTGTATCTCTGATATCAATAGTGTAAAGTACAATAGCCTATTAGAAACAGCATATATATCTAATGATACTGACTTACCGGATATAGAAACTGTATACGAAACAATGAAATATAAATATGATATTATTGATGATATAATTGATTATATAGCGGAATCAAAAGATGAAAAATCTGGGATGTCATTCTTAAGTAAAGTAAAAATTGCAGGGGAAAACTTAAGACGTTCTATGTTAAAAGCAAAGGATAAAGATAAGCAACTTAGTATGAAATTAGATAGTGAATTGAATCGAACAATGAAATCTGCTAAGAAAGCAATGATTAGTGATAGTAGAGAAAGCATTATTCGAGGTTCTTTTTTACCTTCTGCTTCTAAATGTATCCACCTTGCACTTGCAAGTGGAGTAGTTGCATTGTTTAGTCCTGTTGCAGCTGTAGTTGCATTGATTGGCTTTATTGGTTCATCTAAAGTATTAACTGAAAAAGAACGTAATCTTATACTAGATGATATTGATATAGAAATCAAAATGTGTGATAAATATCTTAAAGCTGCCGAAGATAAAGATGACTTAGTTGCAGTAAGAGAAATTATGAAAACAAAACGTGACTTAGAAAGACAACGTGCTAGAATCCTTTATAACAAGAATTATATCTTTAAAGGAAAGAAGCAGTATGATATGCCAGATAAGTCTAGAAAAAAGAACAATGATGATGATTGATGGAGGTGATAAGAATGGATTATCTAGAAGGATTGAGAAGTATCTTAAACGAAATTAATGTCGGTTCTGATCAACCATCTGCTGATAATACAACCGACGATTCTGAGGATGATGGAGATCAGAATTTCATGGACGATGGTGGTGGGGACGATACTACTACAGATGCTCCAGAAGAAACCACAGATGATTCCGGAGATGATGGTGACCAAAACTTCATGGACGACGGTGGTGGAGAAGATACTGGAGAAGATACAACACCTCCAACTGACGACACTACAGATGAAGATGATGGAGATCAGAATTTTATGGATGACAGTGGTGGAGACGATACTACTACAGATGATACAACAGATGCTTCCGAAGAAACCACAGATGATTCCGGAGATGATGATGCTGGCCAAAACTTCATGGACGACGGTGGTGAAGAAGACACTGGAGAAGGTGGAGGAGACGATGCTTCAGGTGGTGATGGAGGAGAAGAAACCACTGATGATTCTGAAGGAGAAAATAGTGAAGAATCCGAAGAAGGCTCTGATGAAAATGGATATGATATTAATAAAATTGAAGAGGAGCTTTTCTCTAGTCTAACCCCTGAGCAAATTGCAATCAAGAATCATGAATTAAAGAATCAATTTATCGAATTATATTCTATTATTGGAAGTACATTGGTCCGAATCAATGACATTTCTAAAACAAATGAAAATATCAATGTATTAAAGTTTATTACAGAGAAACTACTAGAACTGAGAGAAATGATTGACTTTAATATCACTACAGCATATCAAACCAGAACCTATATCGAAAATAACATCATCTATCAACAGTGTATTGCTACATTAAATGCAATTGCAGAAATCATCGATAATATTCCGAAATTAGATGGAAGAGACGATTCAGAAGAAGAAGAATCTGAAGAAGATAAGAATGGTATCCCAGTAGATAATGAAGATGAGGAAGAAACTCATACCTTAAATATATCTGACACAACATCTGGTAGTACTTATCAGGAAGAATCTGCGTTCAATTCCTTATTTTAAATTTATTAATGGAATATCATAACAATATAATAAAATAGTGAAGAAAATATGTTGCTTACACTATTATTTTTTAATAACAGCAATTATCATCTCTAAACATTTATAAAATTAATATTCCAAAAGGAGGATACTAAATATGCCAGTAATCGGTAATACAACAAGCCGTAAACCTGGTTCGTCCGGTTATTCGCACGACCCAATGGCGGCTTATGCTAAAGAATTTTTGAATCTTACCCAGTCTTTCCTTGAAGAAGCAAGATTGGATTTATATCAAGAACCTTTTAAGGTTTTTAGAACTCCGTTGACAGATGAAACTGTAAAGAATTTCTTTATGGAAAATTCTGCTGACCCTCGTGGTATGACAACTGAAGAATATGAAGACCACATGCTTATGATGGAACAGATGTATGAAAATGATAAGATAGCTGTTCTTGAACACTGTGGTATGGGTCAGTATAACCCAGTTATCGGTATGACTTTCCCAATTCATAAGAACATTATGCTTAATAATATCTTTGATAAGGGTGCTATTCCGAAGTTTGTTGCTGAAGCACCAAGATTCACCGTTTCTATGGAAACAAGATGGATGATTGATCCTGAAACTGGTGAAAAGATCGATATGTGGAGAGAACAATACAAGATGACCGATGCTATTGATAAAGCAGCACCGTTGAAGTCTATGTATTTGCCACTTCCTGAAGCAGAAAACACTAATATTCTGGAAACTATGTTCGGTGTACCGGAAGATCAGAATAACAATCTTTCTATCGAATCTCATGTTTCTGGTCTAGTTGGTGCAAGAGTTGTATATCCAGGTCAGACCGTTCAAATCGTTGTTAAGAATTCTGATGCTGCTACTGCTCCTGCAACTGTTACTTACACAATCCAGAATTACACAAACACCACAGCACAAGCATATGTAATTCCTACTGATTCTCCAACTGATTTAAAGGCTCAGCTTCCTAAGGTAGAAGCTACAGTAACACAGACTGTAACTGGTGCTATCTTTAATTGGAGAGGTCCGTTCGCTCCAGCTTACGGTGGTTATGACCGTCAGATTTGTGAACAGTATGCTCTTCCGATTGTAAAGACTGTAGCTGCTGGTACTCTTCCAGGTACTTGGAAGTTGACTGTAGAATTGGCAGATGGTACTACTCAGGAAATTGATAATACCACTGATGAAAATGCAATTCCAGGTCAGTACAGAACTGTAGGTTTCGTTTCTGGTTTTGCTAAGGATAATAGATTTGGTATGACATCTTCTAATGCTAAGGTTGCAGGTGTTATTCTGACCTCTAGAATTGATACTTCTTCTGCAATGCTAAAGACTGCATCTGCTACTTGGAGTGTTCGTACTGATATCATCGAAATTCCGAATGCAGTTCCGATGAATGTAACCATCAGCCCTGAAGAAGTTAAGGACATTGCTGCACTGTATCAGATTAATCAGTTGACTAAGGTTATGTCTTTGATGAAGATTTCTTTGGCTAACTATAAAGATGATAAGATTAGAAGATATCTGGATAAGAGCTTCTTGGAAATGCCAGATGATTCTAAGATTGCACGTCAGTTCGACTTTGCTCCATCTAACAACTATGCTTTGGATCCGATTGAATGGCGTCATAAGACCTTTATGGATAGTCTTGATACTCATGCTACTCAGTTGCTCCATGTATTGAATGACCCGAACGTTACATTCAATATCATTGGTCGTGATGACTTGATTAGAAAGATTACTCCTACTGATTATACATATCAGTCTCCGTCTTCTATTGGTCCGGTTCAGCTTGACTTTGTTAAGACAATCGTTACATCTGATAAGAGAACTTACCAGTTCATTAGTTCTGATAAGCTCCGTGATTGTAACAACCTGATGATTATTGTTTGCCCGAGAAACTCTGAAAGATTCATTTATCGTATTTATGATTATCAGATGTATTTGAGCAATGAAATCAGAAATATTTCTAACCCAGCACTGCCAGCTGTACATGCATTTGAACGTTGGGTTATTAAGGAATATCAGCCGGTTCAGGGACGTATCCGCATCTTGAATCCGACTGGCCTGCGTAACTATGGTACAGATTATGCATTTAATAATGATCCAACTGGTCGTGGTGATGGTGTAAGAAGCATTGGTAAGAACGATTTCAATATCGATGCTATCTAAGTGATTTTTAATTCATATTAATTCAGTCTTTATATTCGCCTAGTGTCTTGATTAGGCACTAGGCGTTTTTATAAGTGAGAAAGGAGGATAACATGATTAGACAAATTTCTTATGACTTTAGTGATTTTGAACTAGCATGTGATGAAATCATTGATACAGATGGTAAGAAGGGTTTAGATAAATTAAAAAAAGAACTTAATAAATTCTTTAAGGACAGTAGATGTCGAGAAGTATTGTTTACTCGTTCGGATAAAATGTTCTTTGGTATGTGTGTATACCCTCATGTTACAAAAGAACTTGTTACAGAAATTCTACAAGATGATAAGCCTGTAAGATTCCATGAATTCAGCATTGAAATTGACTCTAAGATTCTTCATCCGGCATTACAGATTTCTCCTAGAGAAATGACAGCAATGGTATTACATGAAGTTGGTCATATTGTTAATGATACTACACCGGTTGATGAAGTAAGAAAAGTAATTGCTTTACAACTTACAAAAAATGGTGATTCCTTAAATATTCCAAAGACTGCACAGTATTATACAATTCTGAGTTACGGTATTAAAGATACTGTAAGAAAATTAACTTCGATGCTATATGTATATAAAGATAGTGAAGTACTTGCTGATGAATTTGTTCATATGTGTGGATATGGAGAAGAACTTAATTCTATTTTCAATAAGATTTGTAAATCTGGTATGAAAATTAATGATACTTCTGTAAATAAACTAACTTCTTTAGCATGGACATTATCTGTATACAGACAGATTAAGATTAAGAGAATCCCAGCATTACGGTTACTAGATAAGATGTATAAGATTTCTGGTTCACAATTAGAAAAACGTGAAATGGAAATCATGACCAATGCAATCAATACAATTGATGATTCGAACATTGAAGAGAGTTGTGATTATACAAATCACGATAATTACTTTGTATTCAATGAATCTAAATCTGAAGTCAAACAAAGTAAGTATGCTCGGTTAAGAAAGAATGCTGCTATAAAAAATATAAAAAAATTTGAACAAGACCTATATGAATATAAAATGCGTATTCGTCATGTATCAGATGAAGATGATGCATACTACCTTATGAGAATGATTAATACTCGTATTTCTGTAATTGAAGATTTTCTAGATCATGAACGATTAACAGAAACAGAACATAAACGCTGGTGGGCATTACTAGAAAAGTATTATTCACTGCGTGATGAACTAGCAGATGTAACTACTTATCGTTACGATTATAGCAATAGTCTTATTGTTGTTAAGTATCCAGAGATTAAACCTGGTCGTATGTAACAAAAAAAACAACTACATTCTGAGAACATAGTTGCTTTTCGGTAAAGGATACTGGAATCCAGTATCCTTATACCTTTACAATTTTAAACAATCGGTTTAATTCCAAGAGCTGAGATTTGTGCCCTTAAACTTTCAACTTGACTATTTAAAACTGTATTTGCTGTAATCAAATCATTCACGTTAATGAATGCTTGATTTACATCTGGTTGACCACCATTAGAAGAATTTCCAGTTAATTCTTTAACCTTCTCTAAGAGTTCCTCTGGACTCTTTAAACCATAGGCTTTCACCAATGCTTCAACCGCCAGATAAACTGTTTGATCAGTTGGATCCTTGTCACTTTGCTGAGCAGTATCAATCTCAGCAAATTTGACAATACATTTCTTAAAATAATCAACATATCTACAGAGAAGATCCTGATCAGTAAAACTAGTATATTTAGCAACATAATCACGGCATTCACAATAATTATTAAAATCATTTTTTAAATGACTAATAATACTAGAAATTGTATATCCGTGTTCATTACAAACATATATATCACGAATAATTCTAGAGATTCTGGTGGTCATTTCATCTTTTGTCATTTGCATAATAAACCCTCCTATAGGTCAAACAAAAATTTAGAGGATAACTAACGTTATCCTCTTCGTACACATCAATAATATACAATACAAATATTATTTGGTCAATCTAAAATAGACTTGTTCGGTTTTCCATTAAAAGTTCTTCCAGTAGAACCAGATGCTTTACTCTGGTCTTCTTGAATTGATTGCGTTTGACTAGTTTCCGATGGAGAACTATAATCAGTTCGATTCACCGGAGTATCTCTAAGCATCATAAATGTTAAAGATGTATTTGCATAATTCAACATATCTAGTGTTGATAATACATAATACATTCCTTTAAAAGTTTCTACTGATATTTGTACAGGTTCTGGTGTATTCAAATACATATTCAGACACATACAATCTCCAGATTCTTTCTTAAAGATTCCTGGAGATATCTTTATAACTTTATCTAACGGTAATTTTATTACAAAGCTCTCTTCATTTGTAATATAAAGACCATTATTCAAATAAGCATAAATATGTGATGAACCGGATTCAAACCAAGTCTTTTTCGCTCGATCAAACATGTCCAACAAATCAAACATGTTTTCTGGATAAATACAAATCTTTTCTGTTTTACCAGTTCGTCTATCATCTATGAAAAGGTAATAGCTCAAACTACGCCGTATCATAGTATTACAACTAGGTTCTGATTTTATTTTGAATTCAGAACAATTCGAATAAACTTTATTATTAACTCGAAAAGATGCGATTACATGAAACACAATCTTGATATCTTCATTAATTGTATAAATAATATCATTCATATACATATAATCTGATTGCATATTACCACCACCTTTTCATAAATGTAAAGTCTGGTATTACCACCAGACTTTATTTCCATTTTCGTCCATCCTTTCAAACGGCATTCCACCATGATTTATTAATCTGTTATACATCACGTTAAAAGCTGTATTCTTCAGTTGTCTCACTGTGAATACAATCTCTTTCGTATCTAATGCATACTTATCAAACATTGGTAAAGACTTCTTATAATAATTATAAATTGGCTTTACAGAAGTATCAACCAAATCTATATAGAAAGAATTATATTGTCTTGTTCTACCAAATCGTTGTTGATTCTGTGGTAATGACTTTGTTGGTTCTGCCATATTAACACAAACCATAAGATCACTAATATCTAAACATGCTCCAGCAGACTTAGAAGTGGTTAAAATGATTGTATTATTCTTAGCGGATTCTTTATCAGGATTGATAGAGGTATAAATACCAATATCATCTGCATACTCAGAATAATTATATCGCAACCAATTATAAAAGAATACAATAGAATTGTTAGTGGAAAAGAAGAATAACTTCTTTCCTGGAATCTTACTAATCATATCAAGTACGATTCTAGCAATATAGTCAAAGTTTTCTTTCATAACAAGGAAGTCACAATAAGTCATCTTATTAAACCCATGTGTGGTTAAACAACTTGACAATTCATTGTTCGAGATACCACTTTTATACAACATTGCAATATAATGCGTATGTGGGTCTGATTCTGGGTCAAATAAAGATAACATCGGAACATTACAAAAATAATTCTTATAGATTCGATTCTGTGCATCATCACCTCTTGATGGGGTTGCTGACAGGTACAGAGTCTTATAGACTGGAGAAGCATAATCTATATTACAGATATTCTCAAAATTTAGATGTGCTTCGTCTATAATCTTAAGTCCAATTCCCAAAGTCTGAAATAACTCATCGATACATTCCCAGCTATTATTGCTTGCATAAGATAATAGTGTATCATGAGTTACCATATACACTTTATACTTATCTGGATTGAATCTTTGAGACAGTATTTTATCAATCATCTTAGAACCAGATATAAATAATATCTCAGAAGATATTACATTGGTGTGATAAAGATAACTATCTTTCCATTGATTCAACCATCCGACTGAATTTGTTATAATAACTGTCTTTACATTCAACAATGCAGAGTAAACAATTCCTAAATATGTTTTACCTGCACCTGTATTCAATGCCAAAAACAATTGATTATATTTTTTCGTATAACTATATTCTCCCTTACCAGATAAGAACTTAAGTGCTAACTCTTGTTTCTCATCTTTTGGTGGGAACTTAATCAATATCTGATTAGAATTTGTTGCTGGTTTGTTATATTTGTTATCATAAAAAGCATAACTACCAACAAGTCTTTCAACCTTTTTGATATCGATTCCTCTCGGAATTGTATAAGTCTTTTCTTGACGGTTATATACACTTCCGATTGTTTTAAACCTGAAATAAGCTTTATCCCATAAATCAAACATTTTCTCTAACTCTGGGATATCATTTTGCTTATAGTTGTTAATCACGATTTTGTTATGATAAACAACAATCTTACGGTTATCCATATATTATCACACTCCTATATAAAACAGGACTACTCCCAAATAGAGAGTAGTCCCGAAATTTTTAATCACCCATATACTTAAACAACTCATCTGATGTCCCCTGAGATTGAACAACTGGTTCATTTGCAAGGAACTTCTGTGGCTGTACCATATACAACAAATCATATCCTGAAGGTTCATGCTTCTTGAAACTCAATGGTGAATATAACATTCTAGCAATATCCTCAGATTGAAGAGATATAGAAATACTTGGGTGAGTAGCAACTGCTTTCTTCAATGTGAGAATCTTATATTTCTGATTATCAGGAATTGACCAATCTGGAACTTCAATAATATTATCAATCGAACGAAGCTGATTCATAATAATTACTTCCAGATGAACACTCATGATATTATCAAGACCAATATCATTCAACTTATTACTCAATGTTTCCAAGAATGTTTCAGCTGTATAATTATCTGTATTTGCCTTGAGATTGATAATATTGATAACAGCTTGGAGTCTTTCAGACATATCATCATTATGAATATTATTCAAGTCGAACAAAGGATAATCAGAACCAATAATATTGTTTACTGGAATAATGATATCTTCATCTACTGTATTAATATTCTTAAGTTTCAGATATTCCAAAAGCCAATCACTCAACTGGAAGTTATCAAGGTTTGATGAACGAATTGGATAATCTTCTCCAGTAGATTCATTTCTAAGATAAAATACATTTACATACTTTATCACATCTTCAAAACTTGTATCTACGTCATCATCGTTTTCGTCGTTTTCTACAGAAGCGAATATTTCTTCCTGAATATCTCCTTCTCTGATGACAAACTTCCATTTCTTTCCATCTCTGAATTCCGGATTAATATAAATTGTACCGTCATCTAATGTGATAAGACGTTCAATTTGTTCCTTCGGAAGTACAGTTGTGTCAAAAGTCACTTCATTAATCTTAGCTTCAAGAAGATGTTTTGCAGATAGCATCATCTGAGTCAATGGTTCAGTAAGATTCGTTACACTATAAATGCCAATGTTTACAGCTGGTATAATATTGTATAACTCACCCATACATTTTCTACAAATGCCAAGTCCCATTGCTGCTGATTTACACTTGATTGGACTTCTAAGATATATCTCTTGTCCAATAAGATCAGAATTCTTCTTTACAATATTATATACATCGCTTGTCCGATATTCCATTCCTCTTGGGTTGGTACGATAGTATCTATCTGCAATCTTTCTCAATGCAGTTTCATCCGTAACTTTATATTTCAAGAAGTTACGAGTTCCACAATCAAAATACGGATCGATTGTATTCGTATATGGTTTTGTATACTTCTTTGTTCTAGAACAATTCAATATCATAATTCTACTAAACTGTCCAGAACGAGCAGTATTTTTCTTTGACAGAATCTGTGCAATTCTAGCAATCAAAGATTCAAGAATATGAAATGCAACATTATTAGCACCACCGCTAATATAATTCGTGTCTACTACATATGGGAAAATACTACCTTCCCCATTCGGTTTGACACCAATATTAATATACATTTCACGAGCTTGTTTCGGTTTGACACCTTCTTTTGCTCTAAAGGCATCTGATAGACAATGGTCTCTACCGATATACTGTTTCGCATTAACGATATAATCAATTAATCGATTCATATCTTTTAATGCTTCTGCGTTCATCTGTTCTGGTGGGAACTGAGAATAATAATGATTCTTATGTCTATCCATGATTTCTTTAAATCCTGGACAATTATTATACATAAGAATGAAATCTTCATTGTTAATGGAGTTGTTGAAGAACCATGCAAATCCATCTACAAACTTAAGATTTCTCAAAGTATCATAGATAATGCGATTCAAATTATGAATAATCATAATGTTATTGTCTTTACCACAACGTTCTCTTGTTGGGATAATCGCAAAATTATCAATATACTTTTTGATATAGTTGTTAGTAATACCAGCCTTATTGAAGAAAACATGATATGGTTTAATTCTTTGACCGGTCTTAATAACAAACTGCCACACAATAATGTTTATAAGAGCATATGCTAGTGGCAAAATGACTATCATATTGTTCTCAAATACAAATTGTATCTTTGTGTTTTGTACTCTCGGAACCTCAATGTAATCCAAGAATACATCCTTCAAATCTTTCACATAATCATCAATGGTTTCTTCATTAATATCAATCGTATTGATTGAAATAGGATTGCCATTAATGACTGGTGTAAACACACCATAGTCGTACACTGCGAGTGCGTTCATAATTTTCTACCTCCTATAAAATACATTCTTTATAGTAATAGTTTTTGGGCAAGTCAAATCCTATTACTATCTTAATAGTATACAGAAGAAAAAGAAATTGGTCAGTAGAACAATCTACTGACCAACTTTTGTTAACTTAGTGACGAGTTTTACTCATTTCTCTCGGCTGCAGTTTAGGAGTGTTTACATGTTTCTGACCCTGTCCAGAAACATACATACGCTGACCCTGTCTAGCAACGATCTGAGCCTTATTTGCATACTTCTTCTTAATAGCAGCAAGTAGCTTACGTTCTTGAATACGATTCTTTACAAGCTTATTCCAAAGAGCATCATGATTGTCTTTAGCCAACTGTAAAGCAGCCATACCAGTACGACGAGTCAAGTCATCATTCTTATTCAACTTTACAATTGTTCTACGACTAATCTTCTTTGCTTCCATAAGTACATCTGCTTCTTCCAAAAGTTCACGCTTTTCAGAATCAGAATCTGCGTAATGATCATCATAGAAGAATGCTTCTTGTAATTCATCCATGTTTAAAGAAACTTGTGTTTCTCTCAAATCCTGAGAGAGTCTTTCATTTGTATAAAGTCCCATAGGATATATCCTCCTTTAAAAAAAATAAAATTTAATTGCAATTAAAGTTTATTATATTTTGCATACTAATCCCAGTCTTTTATATAATTGTTATGTTTTTAAAGCATGAATAACAATCTGATAAATAATTAATAAGATTACGTATTACGTAGTCTGAGAGAATATTGGAGGTAATTAAAATGGATATCACACAAATGGTTAACAGTCCGACAGTAGATATATATAAGAATGAGATGTTGGATGCTCTGAAACTATCATTTCCTGGTTTGACAGAATTTGATTTGAGAGAAGCAATCGATTATTCTATTGTAAAGAGAGGTAAGGATAGTAAAGCATATCTAGATAATAACTACAAAAAAGTAAGGGAAAAGAGAACTCTGTTTGAGATTACAGATTATATCATTCAAAGAGAACCGATTATTACAGTATCTGGTGTTATGTTTAAGAAACATGGTTCTTGCCCAAACCCATTCGTAAGATTGATTCAGGAATTTCTGGAACAAAGAGGAATCTATAAAAAAACAATGTTCAAGTATCCGAAAGGTTCAGAAGAATTTGAAAAGTATAATATTCTTCAACTTTCGGAAAAAGTTTCTGGTAATGCAATGTATGGTGCATCTGGTAATCATACAAGTGTCTTCTATAATCTTTATGTAGCAAGAAGCATTACAATGCAAGGTAGAAGTTGTATTGCAGCTGCTATTATGCTGTTTGAAGCTACAATGGCGAATAATGTAAAACTTCTCAGTTTAAACGATGTTGTTACATTTATCAATAATGTAAGAAGAGAACCAATTGGAAAATACTCTGATGAGATTATTCTTGATAAAGATAAGTATGTGACAGCAGAAGAATGTTTCTTTAAAATCTTATACAGTTGTGGATTCTATTGGATTCCATCTGAAAAAGAAATGACTCTGATTTGGGATATTATTAATCAATGTAGTCAGCATGAGTTGAACAAGTTGTTTTATAAAAACAATCTATTCTGGTTTGTAGATAATAGCGTCGTAATGAATAAAATTTTAAGTATTTTATCTACTCTTGATGCACCGTTTATTGACCCAAATGACCCACCAGAATCTATCAAAGAGATGATGGATGAATTATATGATATGATATTTGAATGGGTTTATTATGATAAACAGTATATGGATAGAATCGATAGAACTGAGAATATGTATCGTTGCGTATCTATGCTTACAGATACAGATAGTTGTTTCATTTCATTTGATGGATGGTATCGTTATATTCTAGATAAAACATTCAATATTCCAATGAAGATTAAAGAACTTGAAATCGAAGAAAAAACTGGTGAAATAAAAGAAGCTTTTGATATTTCATATGACTATGATTTCTATACAGATGAAATTATTGAAAGTCAGAATATTATTAGACCTGACGTTATCACACCTCAAGTAGGATTCCGTTGTAGTATTATCAATATTCTTGCTAGTATTATGGGAAAACTTGCAATTGATTATATGGGTAAGTATTCTGATAACTCTAATTCTACAACTTGTTATGACGGTTCAAAGCGTAAGAGTTTCTTCATTCTTAAGAATGAGTTTCAACTTAAACGTGCTCTTATTACGGATGGTAAAAAGAACTATTGTGCATATCAAGAAAGACAAGAATCTAATATCATCCCAAAAGAAAAAGCATTATCAATTACAGGTATGCCAATTAAAAAAGTTGGTGTTCCGGAATCTACTAAGATTAGATTACAGAGAATTTTACTTGACCAAGTACTTGATAATCCTGGAGAAATCTCTCAAGTAGAGATTGTAAAGCAACTAGCTGTGTTGGAAAAACAAATCATTGAAGCAATCGAAAATGGTAGTAAGGATTATTTCAAGCCTGAAAGAATTAAAGCATTCAGTGCATATGATACTCCGATGAGGGAATCTGGTATTAAAGCATCTGTTGCATTTAATTTCTTGAAAGATGATAATATGGAAGCAATTGACCTAGACCAAAGAAACAGTATTCTGAATATCAAAGTAAACATTGATAAGAAAAATGTTGATGGGTTGAAAGAAAAGTATCCACAGATTTATGAGAAAGCACTAGAGCTGATGACCACAAAAAAAGAATTCGCTAAGGGAATTACAGGTATTGCAATTCTTGATAATATGCAAGTTCCAGAATGGGTAAAAGATTATATTGATTATGCGACGATTGTAAACGATAATCTTCGTTCATTCCCATGTGAAGCATTAGGTATAGACCGTATTGAAAATAAGTATATAAACTATACGAATATTTTGAAGTTCTAAACAAAAAAGAAGAATGGATGTAGAGTCCATTCTTCTTTGTTTGTCAGATTCCGAAACTACGAGTGTTAGTCGTTTTAATGGTTTCAGATCCTTTTCCTGCTGCAGCATTTTCAAAGATGCTAATAATAACTTCAATGGAAATATGGTCATACCGGTAATTCTCAATATATTTTCTACCGGATACTTCAATCAATTTTCTCATTGCGATTGTTAACAGCATCAGCTGAATGTCGCCTTCTTTCTCAATGATTTCTTCTGCGACGTTCTTTGCTTTCCATTCAGCATCGCAAGTGTCAATGTTTTCAAATCTCTTAAAAATGTCGTTAAAGTTTCTCATGATAAACTCCATTCTGGAACATAGTGAACTATCAATATAGGTTTGTTCCAATAACCATATAATGAT
>ERZ1034976.2010-NODE-2010-length-14567-cov-46.078969_pt1 | contig 14567 bp, 13 predicted proteins | sample MGYA00520623_ERZ1034976 | MGnify/ENA primary metagenome ERZ1034976 (study PRJEB33766, sample SAMN09781774) | gut metagenome | biome: gut microbiome | host: Homo sapiens | place: Madagascar | study: EMG produced TPA metagenomics assembly of the PRJNA485056 data... | reverse complement strand
ATCTCATCCGTTATATTACGGACTTCCTTGCCTATCTTCTCATAATAGTTGTTATCGTCACCTTTGTAGATAAAACTTTCCTGCTTGTCTTTCTTTATCTTCCCTTCTTTGACAAGTTTTTGCTTGGCGGCACGAATCTTTTCTAACAATTTGGAAGCAGGTTCATCTTTGGGATCTTGAGGAACCAGTTTGCCTTGAATTGCCAATTGTAGGATAGAATTCTTTAAATCTTTCGCTTTCATTACTTGGTCTCCAAGATGGTTGTAATCTGCGATAAGATAGAATCTATATTAGCATTGAGAGTGGCGCGTTTTTCTTGGTATTGCTCTATCAGCTCTTTAGGCTCTAAAATTTCTTCCTCTTCGTGAGGGAAACCACACAGATCAATATTGTAGTTCTTCTCTTTGATTTCATTAATGCTATATTTTTGTGCTTTGGGAGCATCATCTACAATAATTTCTTTACGATCATTCCACCACTCGATGACTGGCGCAAAGTGTTCCAACTTGATAGGTTTGGTTTTGGAAAAATGCTTATATCCCTCCGGCATATCCATACGATAGAACCATGTTTCTTTAGTCGGACCCGTCTTATCAAAAAACAACAAGTTGGTGGTAATAGACGTATAAGGCGCAAACACACTATGCGGCAAACGAATTACCGTATGTAGATTATATTCACTTAAAAGTTTTTCTTTAATAGCCACTTTTGCATTGTCTTCCCCAAACAAAAAGCCATCCGGCAAGACAATGGCCACACGTCCGTTTTGTTTCAAACGGAACATAATTACATCCATAAACAAATCAGCAGTTTCGCTGCTGCGAAGCGCTACAGGGAAATTTTGTTTTACCACCTCTTTTTCACTGCCGCCATAAGGAGGGTTCATCAAAATCACATCAAATTTATCTTCCTCTGTATAATCCCGTACATTTTTTTCTAACGAATTTCCATGAATTACGCGAGGCTGATCAATATCGTGTAATAAGAGGTTAGTCGCACACAACAAATAGGGCAAGGCCTTTTTCTCTACTCCATATACGCAACTACAATAGATTTCTTTATCTGATACGTTTTTTACTTGGGGAAGTAAATGCTTGAGCGAAGATGTTAAAAAGCCACCCGTTCCACAGGCAAAATCAGCAATTTGTTCACCCAACCGTGGATTTACCATTTTTACCATAAAATCCGTTACAGCACGCGGCGTATAAAACTCCCCGGCGTTTCCGGCGGATTGAAGATCTTTTAAAATTTGCTCATAAATTTCGTTAAAAGCATGGCGTTCGGCGTATTCCGCAAAATTGATTTCATCAATCACATTAATTACTTGCCGTAAAAGAACGCCATCTTTCATATAGTTATAACTATCCGCAAAAGTAGCTTGAACCACCAGTTTACTCATAGGGGTAGTTTCATCAAGTTCAATATTTTTTAATGCGGGGAATAATTCTGTATTTACAAAGGAAAGCAAGGCATCCCCGGTAAGAGCCTTACCATCTTTATGGTCTACGGCCCAGTTGCGCCAACGAAATTTTTCTGGGATAATAGAAGTATATTCATTTTCAGTCAGTTCCCATTCTTCTTCCTTAGCATCATATACTTTTAAAAATAACAGCCATGTCATTTGCTCAATACGCTGGGCGTCCCCGTTAATACCCGCATCGTTGCGCATAATGTCTTGCAGTCTTTTGACGATATTATTTAAACTCATAAATTCTTCCTAATTGTAATACATAGACGAACTATACAGTTGGTCTTGAAGGTCCTTTACGGCCTGCATATAAGCATTTTTCCCGCCAAATTCGCGCATAATTACAGGCAGGCTGGCAATTTGCCGGAACCGGTCAATTGTTAATACCTGCGTGCCGCACAAATCTTTAATGCCCTCATTCTTGTACTGCGCCAAAAGCGCATTTAAGACGCGCTGCGCCAGCGCAGAATACTTGTGCAAATATCCCTGTTTTTGCACATTTCTAACACGATCTGCTTTAGTAAGTGGAGGCCGGTCATAAGCGATGTGACAGATAAGGTCAAAGTCATCTAAATCTTTATTTCCCGATTCTTCACGCAGGGCATCCAAAAGGACGCCTTCTCCTTGGAGTTCCTCAATAATAGCCTGTTTCTGAGCGTCTTTATTCCATCGCTGCAAAAAAGCATCCAAGGTCGCGTATTTACCTAAAATATTCTTTTTGGTGTAGTTCGTCAAACTTTCAGTAATCAATTTACCGTCTTTGTTATAGTATTGAACGCGCTCTGATAGCAAATATACCTCTACATCTTTTATTTTCACTTTTTTGCGAAGTGTCTCCGGTGGAAAAGGAGGATCTACCAATATAGACCCTCGGTCTGTTCCCGAGCCCTCGCTAGGCATCTCCGGAGGCAAGGGAGTCTCCTCGGGAGGCACAGGATCTGGGTTCACGCCCGTAGGTTCATAAATAGATATTGGTTCCCCATCAAATCCTTTATCGGCAAATTTACGCGTCACCCCTCGAAAGTCCATTATTGTAAAATATTCTTTTCCCGCACTAGGGTATAAACGCGTTCCTCGGCCAATAATTTGCTTGAATTCCGTCATAGATTCAATATTGTTTTCGAGCACAATTAATTTACAAGTTTTACAATCTACCCCAGTGGTCATTAACTTAGAAGTCGTCACGATAGTAGGAGTTTTTTCTGCAACATCTATAAAATTATCCAATTGCGCTTTACCCTCTGGATTATCCCCCGTAATCCGCATAATATATCGAGGATATTGAGCGACTAAATCGGAATTTTCATTTACAAGGGCCTGACGCATACGTTCAGCATGTTCAATATCTACACAAAACACAATGGTTTTCGCAAAGCGATCCGTTTTTTTAAGAAATTCTGTAATTTTCCGTGCTACAGCCTCGGTGCGTTCATAAATAATCAAATTTTTGTCATAATCTTTAACATTGTATTCCCGATCTTCCACCAGATTTCCTTCTACATCCGTTTTACCCATTTCCGGACGATAACCTTGAGAATCCACGTTTAAACCTAAACGTATTACCTTATAAGGAGCCAAAAAGCCATCATCAATTCCTTGTTTTAAGCTATATGTGTAGATAGGTTCACCAAAGTAGTGGGTATTAGAAACTTCTTTGGTTTCTTTGGGAGTTGCGGTCATACCAATATGCGTAGCAGAGTGAAAATACTCTAAAATTGCACGCCATTTGGACTTTTCATCCGCACTTCCTCTATGACACTCATCCACAATAATCAGATCGAAGAAATCCGGTTTTAGTTGTTTTAATGTGGACAAAGGGTCCCTATCCTCATTTTCAACTAATTGTTGATAAAGTGCAAAATAGACTTCATAAGAACTATCTAATTTTCTCTTTTCAACTTTTGTGACTACTTTTGCTAAGGGTTTAAAATCGTTTACAATCGTCTGGTCTACTAAAATATTCCGATCCGCCAGATACAGAATTTTCTTTTTAAGTCCAGATTTAAGAAGCCGCCAAACAATTTGAAAGGCAGTAAAAGTTTTTCCCGTTCCCGTAGCCATAGTAATTAAAATACGCTGTTGCCCACGGGCAATTGCCTCAACCGTACGGTTAATAGCAATGCGTTGATAATAGCGGGGCGTTTTGTGTTCTATTCCAGAATAATACCGTTCATTAATAATTCTTTCTTCTGAAATAGAAATAGAACGTTCTCGTTTTACCCGTTCCCACAGTTCGCTGGGTGTTGGGAAATCTTCTAACCGCAGTTCTCTTTCTTTTCCTGTAAGCATATCATGTTCTAAAAAACCAGTTCCATTAGAACTATACACGAAGGGAACGTCTAAGATTTCTGCATAACTAATTGCCTGTTGAATGCCTGCGCCAAGAGAATGCGTATTGTCCTTGGCTTCAATAATAGCAATGGGAAAGTTCTTACGCAAAGATAATAAATAATCAACCCGTTTCTTAGGTCCTCGTTTTACAATATTTCCCCTAACAAGGACTTGGCCCGCCGTAAATTCGCAATGGATCTGGGCCATTTTATCCCACTTTTTTTCAATAGCAGGCGTAATAAATTTTAATTTAATATCTTCTTCCGAAAAATGTTTCATAATACAACCGTAATATTTATCCAAGCCAAATTGCACTCTATTTAGAGTATACTATTCTTTCTCTAATAATTTCACATATTATTCCGTTTTAAACCTGATTTTAAAATTATGATTTATTGTACGATCTTTAATGTGGAATTGATGGGATTAGACAAAATCTATTTGCAGGCAAAAAGATATAGCGCTAACAAGGTAAATGAAAAAGAAAAGAGAGATTTTGTTGGTGCTTTAACCCTATCCCAAACACAAAAAGGCGTGTTTATTACAACGAGTGATTTTGATAAAAAAGCAATAGATATGGCTGCCAGAAAAAATATTATTCTTATTGATGGAGACAAATTAACGTCACTAATGATCCGATATAATGTAGGTGTACAAACGAAAGAAACCTACCAAATTAAAGAACTAGACTTATCTTTCTTTTCAGAAGACTAAACTAAAAGCCCCTCTGATTAAGAGGGGCTTTTAAACGCTTTAATTTAAAAAGGACTTTTATCCGTCAAGGAACCATCGGGAAGCTGCCATACGTTTTTGCCGTTAATGACATATACATTCGGCACACCGTTTTTGCGGTTTTCTTCCTGAGCCTTACGAACAGCGCGGCTGGCGATGCGCGTCAATTTAATCGTTAAATCCGTCATAAATCCCTCTTAAATATAGTATAGAGATTTTCCGACACTATTTCAACCTCGTCGTTACCTTTCTTGGCCGCTGTCAACGAAATTTCCGTGCCCCCGTTATAATACAACACCCAATGATCCGCCAATGGGGCATACTTGTTCCAAAAATTATATTTACTGCGATAAAAACGCCGAATCACATCTTCATCAGGAACAGGATGTCCTCCGTTTTGCACGCGAGATTGAATGCGCGCAAGACAACCAGACGGAGAATCCACAAAAGTATACACAATCACAACTTTATATCTTGTTTTGCCAAGGAAATGGTCTTTAAATGCCCGACGCCAGACAATGTACTCTCCAAAGCGAAGTATTTTCCGCTCCGAACCAACTCGGCTATGCGAAAATGCACCTCTTTGCCGGCTTGAATACGCACTTTTTGCATATCTTCCGGACATAGTTCCCGCGCAATATCATCAGCGTTTACGTACGAGATGTTTTCCGCAGGCAATAACTCCTTGGCAATGGTGCTTTTGCCGCTGCCGTTGGCACCCGCCAAAATATATAAAGTTTTCATAAGCGTATTGTACTAATTTTATTTATCTTCTATGCATAAATACCATCGCTTCGTAGAGGTGATTCATATGCGAAGCGGTTTGGTCTAGACTGGCCAAACTGCCCATAATCAAATTGGCGGATTTTTCACTTACGCCTTCTTGGGCATTGGCAATTTGCTGTTGCATATCCGCGGATAACTCCGTTAAAATTTGCAGACTTTGCGTTAACATTTCCAGTTTATTCATAAATCCTCCTTAGGCTTCTGCCCGACAGTTACAGTACGCATTACTGTCGGGCAGAAAGTCAACTAGATAAAATCAAACGTCTTGGGTTTCCAATACGAAAGCAATTGGGACAAAGCATCTACTTGATCATCATGCTTGGTATTAGGGAAACCGAGAACTTCATGTTTGAAATCAGCTTCCCATACGGTGCCGTCTTTGGGGAGAAAACAGCGTCCCGCCTCTAAAGCAGGAGTAACATTTTGAAGACGGGTTTCCTTGTCTTCCGTAGGTCTAACGGACATTATCGCCGAGCGAAAATACCGACGCTGCATTTCCTGCAAGAATCCGATTCCGCAGCCAGCTTCTTCCACCAGTATTTTAAACGACAAACCATGCCGAAGTCTTTTAAACAGAGAGCGCTTTTCCTCCATATAGGCATACCCCGTTTTTACCAGTTCCGGCAGTTCCAGTTTCCATCGTTTAACGTCTAAAATATACCAGCCCTTATCAGTACGCAAAGCACAAATACACACGCTGTAATCATTTTCTTTACCGCGTTTAATGGCTAAGTCCCAACTAAACATCATTTGCAAGATGGAAAACTCCCCACTATAAACACCTTTCTTCAACTCCTCCCAACTATATCGCTTAAACCAGTGCCATTTAACAATATTCCTTCCTAGTGCCAGAGGATCTTGCTGACATTGGCTGGCAAACGCTGCACTGCCCATAGACTGTTTCATACGCTCTATTTCCGCCAGTCCCTCTCGTTTTGGGTGAAGCGGTTCGCCAATATGACGGTCATAATGGAAAGAGCGGGCATTGCCGTCTAAATCTCGTTTCCAAGCCCAATGTTCCTCTTGCAATGCGACCAAAGGCATAACAATATGCTTAAAGCCTACTTTGCTTTCTACTAAATATCCCGTCAAATCTTGCTCGTGCGTGCGCTGCATAATCAGCAGGATTTTCCCGCTTTTCTTATCATTTAACCGGCTATAAAGAGTGCTTCCGTACCAGTCATTGACTTTATTTCGGATTAGGTCGGAATTGGCGTCTGCGGGCTTAATCGGATCATCAATAATAATCCAATTACCGCCACGACCCGTTAATGTACCACCTACCGTAGCGGCATAACGCCCGCCGCCGCGTGTCGTTTCAAAATCCATTATCTCACGACGGGTGGCTGCCAAACGGGTATTGGGAAATATCCGCCGATACCACGAAGATTCCATCACCCGGCGGCAATCGGCCGCTAGTTTTTTTGCCAACTCCTCGGCATAACTGACGCAAACAATAGCTTCTTGGGGGAAATGCCCCAAAATAAACGCAGGAAATGCCACCGAGCAAATAATGGACTTCATATACCTTGGCGGAATATTAATAATCAGACGGGTATTTTCCTCCTTTATCATCCGTTCCAATTCCGCGCAGATAACGTCTATATGCCAGTTATCTAGATAAAGAGATTGCGGACTAACCTCGGCAAATACTTTACAGACAAAGGCTTTAAAGTCTTTCCGTAAGAGTGCATGAAACCATTGGTGCTTAGGCACGGCTTTCATCTATTTCTTCTCCGCGCGCATATTGTTTCATCATTTCATTTAATAACTGTATATCCTCTTGTTGCATTTCCTCATTCCCTTGCAACAAATCTTCTTGTCGCACCGTGTATTTGGAAATCAGATCAAACAAGATTCTTTGCGCTTTAATATCCCCTTTTAGCGCAGCAAGCGAAACTTGACGAATCGTTGCCTCTATACAAGAAACCTTTTTAGTTCTGCCATTAATTGTGATTTTGATTTTTTCATTCATCAAGTTTTCAACAATAGTATGGATATTTTTCCGGCCCTTCGGGCGACCCTTTTTATTACCGCTGTACCCCGGCTTAAACTGATGTTTTTTTGGCGGTTTCCCGTATCCTACTTCGTATTCATTAGTCATGTTTGCCTCCTTCAGGCCGTTTAGCGGATAATAATTCTTGATAAGTCTTACCACTGGCGGCATGTATGGCAATGTATTTTTCTCCCAAACTTTCATACCGTCGGATAGCCGTATCCACGTATTTGGGTTCCAATTCCACCCCATAACATATCCGGCCGGCCTTTTCCGCCGCTATTAGCGTACTTCCTGAACCTAAAAAAGTATCCAATACAACACCGCCCCGATTGGACGCGTCCAAAATAGCGTCTTTAATTAGCTCCACTGGCTTAACCGTCGGGTGCATTGCCCGCTTTTCGGCATTTTCCGCGCTGGGCGTATTCACGCCCGCATAATTCCATACGTTAGTACGATACCGGCCGTGTATTCCCAGTTCCACATTATTGATATGGGGCTCTTTCCCATGCTTGAACATAAAAATCAGTTCGTGCTGAGAGCGATAGAACGAGCCCATTCCTGCATTATCTTTCCGCCATACACAAAGATTTTTAAACTGGTCATATACTTCCGCCGCCGTCATAATCTCTTTGATGTGCCGCCAATCCATGCAGATATAATGCAGGGAACCGTCTTTGCTGAACATACACAACAGTTCAAACGACGTTTTTAAAAATTGAGTAAACTCCTCAACCGTCATCTCGCCGGAAGCGAATTTAAACTCTTTATGCTGTACATTGCCCGCTCCACAGACATGGCCGTTTATTTTTACGTTATATGGCGGATCCGTAAACACCATATCGGCCTTCTTATCTTCCATAATCTGGCTTAAAGTTTCCTTTTGCAAAGAATTCCCGCAAATAATGCGGTGTTCCCCTAAAATCCATATGTCCCCCTCTCGGGTAACGATCTCATTATCTGGAATAAACGGGATATTATTAACCTTGGGGTCGGCTTTTGTTTCTTTGCCATCCAAAATTAGATCAATATCTCCCATATCAAAGCCGGTTATTCCCAAAGAGAAATCCAAATCTAACTTTTCCAGTTCTTGAAATTCTAACTGTAAGTTCTCTATGCTCCATGTTCCCAATTCGGCCAGTTTATTATCAGCAATACGATAGGCCTTTTTCTGTGCCGTGGACAAATGCTCCAAACGGATCACAGGAACTTGCGGTAAGTGGGCAAGACGGGCGGCAGCCAAACGTGCGTGTCCGGCGATAATCTCATTATGCTCATCCACTAAAATTGGATTTATAAACCCGAATTTCTCAATAGAGTTTTGGATTTTGATAAGTTGCTTGGTATCATGGTGGCGGGGATTGTTTGGATACTCCGTCAGCGTGTCCAAGGAGGTATAGACGACCGTAAGGTCGCAATTTAATGTTTGTTGCATGGCAACATCTCCTAATTGTGGAAAATTGAAGCGAAATGCTTCAGGTTTTTATACCAGTTGTCCTTGGTTTGTACATCAGGGCGGAGTCCCCGTTCAGGCTGGGGTTAGCCTAGCAGAGTATTCTACCCCTATGCTGGGGGTGCTAGTAGGGTCCAAGAAATTGACTCCTCCTGTTTCGCCATTAACAGACCCTGGGGAGCAGTTTTACGTGCTCAATTAAGTAGGTATGTTAGCACAAAATTAGCAGTAAAGTCAAATGACTGCTATTTATTTATTATAATAAATAGCATTGAAAAAATAAGGATTTTTACATTTTTACGACTAAAAACTGTTAAAAAAATTCGCGCTCTAAGGCCTTTTATGCAAACACTTAAAAATTAGGCTCTAAAAAACATATTTTTTAACAAAATTTCTGGTCTTATGGAAAAAAAGGAACAGCAGCAAGAACCCGGAAATACTAACGCTTGGAAAATAGTAATTTTACCCGCGCCCTGGGTTGCTATATTTTAATCCATGTCAATGACGTGCCCAATTATGGTAACATAAATAAAAGGATTTTTCGAGATTTAACTATGCCCAAAGATACTGACATTATCATTTATCAAACCGAAGATGGAAAAACCAAGATAGAAGTTACCTTGGCCGATGAAACTGTATGGCTGACCCAAGCTCAACTGGTAGAGTTATTTCAGTCAAGCAAAGCTAATATTAGTGAGCATATTAAGCATATCTTTGAAGAAGGAGAGTTGGATGAAAAATCAGTTGTTCGGAAATTCCGAACAACTGCCGCTGATGGGAAGGATTACAGTACAAACTACTACAATTTAGATGTAATCTTAGCCGTAGGTTATAGGGTGCGGACCGGGCGAGGCACACAATTTCGTATATGGGCTACCCAAGTATTGAGAGAATATCTTGTTAAAGGGTTCGCATTAAACGATGATTTCCTAAAAAATATGGGCGGTGGAAAATATTGGCAAGAGCTTTTGGCCCGTATCCGTGATATCCGCACATCAGAAAAGGTTTTTTACCGCCAAATCTTAGATATTTATGCTACTAGCGTAGATTATGACCCACACTCTACGTTGACTCAAGAATTTTTCCGCGTAGTTCAAAATAAAATGCATTTTGCAGCTCACGGGCATACTGCTGCCGAGATTGAATATCTGCGTGCTGATTCCGAAAAAGATTTTATGGGTCTGACATCCTTTCAAGGTGGAAAACCACGCAAAGACGAAGTGTTAGTGGCTAAAAATTATCTAACAGCTGACGAGTTAAATATTTTAAATCGTATAACAACTGCTTATTTAGAGTTTGCTGAGTTGCAAGCGTTGCGACATCAACATATGTATATGAAAGACTGGATAACGAAACTGGATGATTTTATCAAAATGTCTGGCAGTGAATTATTGCAGCATCCTGGCAAAATAAGTAAGTTGGAAGCAGATAATAAAGCATTAGCAGAGTATGCCAAGTATAAAGAACGCACGAAAACACAATTATCTGCTGTAGAAAAAGATTTTTTGGAAAACTTGGGGAAAGTCCAAAAAAAATTAGAACAAAGGAAAACGAAATAGTTGGTTTTCGTACGGCAGGATCTCTCAAGCCGAAACTGCTCCGAACGGAGTAAAAATATAAGGACACTTAGATTGATTCAAGGAATTACTTTTTCTACCGTGCTAAATAGAACACTTGCATTATAAAATAAAATGAGTCTTTTCGTCAAAAATAGATGTACACAATATAACACTTTTCGTTATAATATGTACATCCAAATAGGCCTAAAAACCGAAAAAACTGTGTAAATTAATATGCTTTTTCGGCTTTTTGGGGCGGGAAAATGTCACTCTGGTAGCGGTTCTGATTAGCCACTTCAAAATTTCCCGCTAGGAAAGATTTTTCAAAATAGCCAGCATTTCCTATAAAATTTTACCGCTTAGGAAAAATGACAAAGAATTACCCCACTATTTGGTGTTATAAAGTATGATTTCATATATGGTGGACATCCTGTACCTGATGAAGATGTTATCCGGCGTTTTGGACGAAGCAAATACAACTTTTGAAACCTCTATAAAGATTTAGCCGATCACTGGGTTTTGTATTATAACGGCGGAGATGATATTGGGCTGGTTGCCAAGCGAGACAAAGGACAACAAGTTGAAATCTTAGCAGAAAACCTTTATACTGTATTTAAGAGAAATTTATGACAGATTTAACAGCTAAATTAACCCGCATCGCGAGCCGTGCCGTACGCAAGGCCCAAGAAGAAAACCGCAAGAACGGGATCCCAAATATGCATGTAATCAACGGCAAAAAAGTATGGCAAATGCCGGATGGCTCTTTCTCGGATAAAAATCCCTTCTAACTATTTTTCTATCCTCACAAAAGGCCCCGCCCTAGCATGGCTTTGGCGATTTTATTTGATATGAACAAACTGTTGGAAGAGTTTGAGGTCGTGGCTTTATATAAAACACTTCCCGGCCAAGTAAAAATCCAAAACACGCGCCCAATTATTAAAGATATTGGGGCTCCTTGATACTAGTTATACTATCCGCCCTGATATTCTTTTCCGCGAAGATACAATCATTGATACCAAGCATAAACACCTATCTTTTCCGGAAGACAAGCCATCCGAAGCAGACATTTACCAAATGCTGGTCTATAAACACTTCTACACCCAGAAGAATATTATTTTGTGTTATCCTATGGTGGGCAAATATTAGCCCCAAAACCACTATTTTGGAAACGGGGAATATACACATCAGCCTTGTTGCTGTAAATTTACACCAAAAACTAACGGACCAAAATGTCAAAGATATATTTTCTGTATTATTTTAATCATTTATAAATTCTTCACTGATAATTATCTGAAATCATAGTTAAAAAACACTTTAAATTCAAGTGGATTGATTACTGGTGATACTTTGTTTTTCTTATCCAAAAGAAGCCAAGAATTTTTAGAAAGGGAATCTACATATTTTTCTTTGACCCAACTATTATTCCATAATATTCCTTCTTTCCCCTGAATTAATTGGCATATCTTATGCTTGTATTTGTAAGCATGATCTAACCCTAAAGGAATGGCAATACGTTGAAACCATAATTCCAGATACGCATTATTAATCACATATTGAAATTTGTTGTATATTTCAGACAAAATACATTCTTTGGCATTATCAGGAATGTATTGAAAAATAATTTTGCTAATCACCGCACTACAAATAGGATAAATCCGGGGATTAGATATCATCATATCTACCAATATCGCTAAAACCACTATTGGATCTTGCATATATTTTTTTGTTTCTTGTTGCACATCTAAATCGTTATATACATGCTCAAGCTCAGAAATTAAGCGGCCTGAGTTAGGATATCGTTTAGAGAAAACATATAAATTTAACAGTTCTCCCTGATACGATTGAAAATCTTTATTGTAGGATAACCAAGCCAACTTATCCTCTTTTATTGACGAGGAAATAATGCAGTCTGAACAAATTGTTTTCTTGGCATTTAATTTAAATCCAAACTCAGTTAATAATTCATTAAGCAGAACTAAGATTTTTTCACCAGACAAAGGATCGTTCGTAAAAATTTTATAATCATCTCTATATCGTAAAATATGATATTTTCCAACCTCAGTACAATTGAGAATATTACTTAATCGATTGTCAATATAGCCAAGTAATAACTCGGCCATAAAATCCATTAACGCACTACCTTGCGGAATGCCATTTGTTTGCCCATATTGCATCCAACGCAACAATTTATCTATATCATTGCCTAATTGATACCTAGAAGTTTTTTCTATAAATTTTTTTACAAATTCCTTTCCGTGCAAGGCCCAAGCAAATGAATGTGTGTAAATAGAGGGATAACAATTTGTAATATCCGTTTGTAACACATAGGCATATTGTAAGGATAATTTTATGGATTCTTGCTCTATATGTTCCCACCAATTTTTAATTTGTCCTCCTTTATCTTTTCCAGCCGAATTTTCCACTGGCAATCCAATAGCTTTGATAGCAGGATTCCTTTGATATAAGGCAAACCGATGCTTAATAAACTGCCAATTTTCTTCTTTTGTAATTAAATCAACCAAAGCTAGATAGAAAACAGGGTGGATAAATTGAAATTTTCTCCATTCATAGTGTCCATCTTTATTCGTAAACAGTGCATAATTGATATCACTTAAAGTTTCCGGTAGGCATCCTGGGGATTTAATAGCATCTAAAGAAATTTGCCCATGCAAAATGTCGTGAAACAAGTTGCGAACCATTTTTCCAACATCAATATATTCAGGAAGTTCTAAATTACAATAACTTTCTGATTTTAAAAAGAAAGCCCGTGCCTCTTTCCCACTAAAAGACAAAATATTCTTTATTTCTTCCTTTTCCATAACTATTCTAATAATAGAGTTGAATTAGGTTCTAACATTTGATTACAAAAGAGGCTCTACTGGCTCACATCCGTGGGCTCAAGTAAAACTCTACTAAACAATAATTATTTTATAATATTAATATAAATATTCACAAAAAGTACTAATGAGACAAAGGAAATACTATGAGTACCATATCATCTGCCGATAAACAGTATTTAAATAACGCACTACGGTTGCAAAACAATGGTTGGATTATCCGCTTTACGGAAGAAGATTTTATTCAACTGTTTGAAGAAGAAGGAATTGATATTAATAACAAAAAATATCTAATCTCGGGCACAAGCAAACAAAATAGATTTGATAAATTTCTAGAAATTGAGGACAACAAAACAGTAGCTATCCTCATTTTAAGGTTAGCATCCCGTTTTAGAAATAGGGAGTTAGCAGGTACTATCTCTGTCAAATTTAGTGAAGGTTTAGAAAAAATTGTCCAAACGCTTCTTATACAACCTCATAAGAAATCTTCTTCCATAAGTAATACAGACATTTCTGTGAGTATTCATCCAGACTTATACCGCCATATAATCCCATATCTTGATAGGGAAGATTATTTTACTGCAGTACAAGAATCTTATAAATTCGTAAGACAAAAATTAAAATCAATAGTTGGAAAAGAAAGTGCAACTGCAATTTTTGGAGAAAATGCTACAAAAACAGATTATCATATTCCTCTATTTGGCTCTCAACCCGCCAAAGGCACTCCAGAATCTGATTCTTATAAAGGGTATGCCTATATTCATTTAGCAATTCAGTTCTTAAGAAATGAACAAGCGCATTCTTTAGCCAAAGATATAGATAGAAACCTTGCTCTTCACTTTATAACATTAGCAAGTGTAGCTTATACGCTAATTACAGATAAAAATGCGTGATTTTTTAAAGTTTTTATTGTTTAATTTCCCTGTTATGATTTTAGGGAATTTGGGTAAATTAGATAGGGGTGGCACTATACAGAAGGCCGCCCCTTTCCTTATGTAATAAGGGGAAAACACAAAAATTCCCTGTATTTTCCCTGCATATCAGGGAATTTGTCCCTTTTTGAAAGCCTTATTTCGCTTATCTTAATATCTGGATAGAAAATAGATACAAAAGGCGCCTCGCCACATAAAGATATTCCCTGTTTGCAGACACAGAAAAACTATCTTTTAGGCGGGAAGGCAATAGCAACAGGGTAGCCGCAAGTGGACACCACCCCATATTAAATGCTTAGAACTTTTTGGGATTTTTCCCTTAATTTCTAAGCATTTTTTATTTCTCTCCGCAGAAAGCCCAAACAGTGCGCGGTATTTCGGCTGGATTTTAGTATCTTTCAAATGGCTTGCCAAATGGCGTAAAAGCGCGTTTTCTCCCTGCCGTTATTTAATAGGGGTTGTTTTGTTTTTTT
>ERZ1034976.2007-NODE-2007-length-14592-cov-3.489510_pt1 | contig 14592 bp, 10 predicted proteins | sample MGYA00520623_ERZ1034976 | MGnify/ENA primary metagenome ERZ1034976 (study PRJEB33766, sample SAMN09781774) | gut metagenome | biome: gut microbiome | host: Homo sapiens | place: Madagascar | study: EMG produced TPA metagenomics assembly of the PRJNA485056 data... | reverse complement strand
TATTTGAAGACCTCGGTGCCACATCATGCGTAAAGTCAAAAAGCATGATGACCGAAGAAATCGGACTCAACAAGTTTTTGGAAAAGCACGGCATTTCAGCTATCGAAACTGACTGCGCAGAACATATTATTCAAACCGCGGGCAATGCACCTTCCCATATCGTTGTTCCTGCACTTCATTTTGATCGAACCTCCATTCGTGACCTTTATCGTGAGCGAAAAGGATATACAGGAAGCGATGATCCCGAAGAAATCACCCGTTTTCTTCGCACCATTCTTCGTCCTGAATTCATGAATGCCTCAGTGGGAATAACGGGATGTAATTTTGGAGTTGCTGAGACAGGATCCTGCACCCTTGTTTCCAACGAAGGAAATGCCCGTATGGCTTCAAGTATTCCCGAAACCCAGATCATCGTTATGGGATGCGAACGCATTGTTCCCGATTTGCGCTCTCTTGATGTCATGATGAAGTTGTTAGTTCGCAGTGCTGTTGGCGCAAAAATTTCTGGTTCATTTTCTATAAACACTGGCTGTCGTCGCGAAAACGAAGCTGATGGCCCCAAGAATGTCCACATCGTTATGGTCAATAATGGTCGCACCAACATCCTCGGTAGCGACTTCAAACCAATGCTTCGTTGTATTCGCTGCGGCGCCTGCATGAATTCTTGCCCGGTATACCGTCATATTACAGGTCATGGATACGGTTCAATCTATCCGGGTCCTATGGGAATCGTACTTACTCCCCTTCTTGTAGGCTACAAGGAAACCGCAAAACTGCCTTACGCTTGTTCCCTTTGCGGTTCCTGCGCAGATGTTTGCCCCGTGAAAATACCTCTTCCAGATCTTATTGCGCAACATCGTCGCAATATTGTCTCACTCGGGTATGTTTCACCCGCAGAGAAGGCAGCATTTAGCGCCGCTGCAGCTACCTTCTCCAATCGAACACTCTACGGCATTGCAACAACGGTAGCTCCCTCCATCATGAAGGCGCTTACAGGCAATACAAACCAAATAGACAAAAGCACCACGTTTATTCCCGTTCTGAACGGCTGGACAGCTTCACGCAACCTGGATCCAATGAATAAAGAAAAATTCCGCACCTGGTTTGCACATCACAAGCAAGAAAGAAATGCTGCACAGCGTACCAAAGCTGCACGAGAAATATCTGCAGCAGCAAGCCGCGTTCATAATGCAGTAGAGAAAAACCTCAACAGCTATAAAGCGGATGAAACCTCCTTACCTACAAGTTCTACGCGAAAGGAGGACTAATGAGCACCGTAAGTCTTGAAGAGTTTTTAAAGCCTATTTCTCACGCTCTTGGTCGCACAGAAGTCCCCACAAGTGTTACTCCCTGTGCCGCAACAAAAGCACCATTACCCCACGATTACCACGAATACACCACCGAAGAACTTGCTTGCTGGTTTATTCGCGAAGCAGAAAAAGTTGGCACGGTAGTCAAGCAGGCTACCCCCGCAGAAGTTAGTGCATGTGTAGTCGAATTGGTACAGCAGTTTGGCGACGGGGGTCATGTTGTTTTCGCAGATGTTCCAGAGATCGACAACTATCAAATCCCTGAAGCGCTGAGCGAAGCTTCCCTTATGGGAGTTCGCTGGGATCCGACAAGCCGAGAAGCAAGTGTTGGACGAGCTGAAAATGCCGATGTTGGTATTACGGTTGCTAGCTTTGGAATTGCTGAGACCGCAACGGTAATCCAAAAATGCACGGTTCAATCAGGTCGTTCAATCTGCTTACTTCCTATTGGCCATATCGCCCTTCTTCGAAAGAAGGATATTTTCCCTTACATGACCCAACTTATGGAAAACTGGGAAGAAGCGGTGGTCTCAGGTGAATCCATGCCTTCAAATTACACCTTTATTAGCGGCCCTTCCAACACGGCAGACATCGAGCTTGTGCGTGTAGTAGGCGTTCATGGCCCTGTCCATGCGGGTGTCATTCTGATAGACGACTAACCTACAAAACAACCACCAATCAATCTACAAAAGGCCAAGAACAAAGTTCTTGGTCTTTTCTTTTTTAGGATTAAGAATCAAAGAGAGATCAGACTATTTTGTAAGCTCGGCTGATTTGTTAACCCTCTTCAGTAATATCTAAGTTCTTCGGGATAAGTTTATATGCTAAAAATGCTACGCCTAACATCACTATGCCGCCGAGCACCGAAGTAATCACGATTGAATCGCTAAACGATCGAGATCCCTCCCGTATTAATTCCGCCACACCAGTTTGCTCGGCGATAACCACTGCTGCCGAATACGACTGCATCGCAGCATCAATATTAAATTGACTCAATGCGGCAGACGCAAGTGCTTCCCCATAAAGTCCTAAACGATAGACAATAGAAGCAACACTACCCATAATTGCCACACCGAGCACATTACCAAGATCATAGGCAATTTCTTCAATTGCTGCAGCGCTTGAAGCTTTTGTGGGCGGAGTAGAGTTCATGATTGCTGCAGAGCCAATCGCAAGTACTCCGGTACCAGCTCCTACAAGTGCACTTGAAATTGCTATAGGGAGATAGGAAAGATTACCCATAAAAGGCAAGAGCATCAACATCGCACACGCACTAAGAAGTAATCCAATACACAACACCCGATGAGCCGGAAACCGCATCGCAAGCGAAGGAGCAGAAGCGCCCGCGATCAATGAGGCAACCGCCAAGGGCAATAGTTTGATACCTGATTCAAGAGGAGTGTTTCCATCAACCAATTGCAACCACTGCGCAAGAAGAAATAAAAGCGCTGCCATAGCAAACATAGACCCTAGGGCAACTAATACTCCTCCCGTAAACATACGGTTCTCAAAAAGCGTCACATCAATAAGTGGAGCGTTAGTCTTAAGTGCTCTCACCACAAAAGCAACGATACAAAGAATACCAACCATAATAGCTGCAAGCGCAGAAGGATCGGAAAGGCTCATTTCTGCCGCGAGGCGCTTGATTCCCCACATAAGAGATGCCATGCCAACCAAAGAAATAATTGCCGCAGGAATATCCCAAGGGCCATTTCCGATAACATGAATCTCAGGTAGGACAAACAAGCCTACTACCAGCACCAAAGCCATTAAAGGAATGTTGACCAGAAACGCAGCATGCCAACTTAAATGTTCTAACAGTGCGCCTCCAATAATAGGACCAAGCGCCATTCCCAATCCGCCTAATACCGACCATGCCGCAAGTGCAAAAGCTCGTTCCTTAGCATCAACAAAAATATTTCTAATCATAGAAATGGTAGTAGGCATAATCATTGCTGCACCCAAGCCCAAGAAAGCACGAATAGCAACAACTTGCCACGGCGTACTCGCCCACAGAATGAGAGCACTGCCAATACAAAAAACTAAGGCACCTCCAAGGAGCATTTTCTTTCTTCCCACACGATCAGAAAGAGAGCTTGCCGAAACTAGAAGCCCCGCCAATACCAAAGAATACGCATCCACGATCCAAAGTTGCTCATCTGAAGTTGGCTGCAGTTCAGCAGTCATACTCGGAAGCGCGACATTGAGCACCGTAAGGTCAATTGATAGTACAAACTGAGCGAAAAGAAGCACCATGAGTGCCGCCCACCTGTGTATACGCGACATAGGGGGAACTTTCGCTTCTACTTTGCCTAAACCTTTTGATGCATCAGTGTTGTCCACTGGCAAATCGTAAGACATAGCAAGTAAACCTCCTTAAGCCTTGCTCTTTGTCAGTATTGTTTCTACGGCTTGCACGATAAATTCTTCACTAAACTGATGAGCAAATATCCCCGTTTCAAGCATGAGACCATTGGTGAAAACCGAAATCATCTTCGCCTGGTTATCGCTCATATATTGTTTTAGAGAAGCTTCATACCGCTCATTATTTCTCTCGAGTAAAGCGCGCAGCTCTTCATCCTTTATTGCCGCAGCGCTTAAAACCATATCTGCTCGTACTTCTTCAGTGTTGGTCACATAGTCATAAATACATGCTGCCAATGCTTCGCTATCGTTCTTAGCTTTCTCGCTTTGTGCAATAAGCTCGTCGTAGCCGCGTTCCACTCCCTGGGAAATAACGTCATATCCCGCCCGCTTCAATTCGTTAATGCTAGAAAAATATTGCGTAGTAGAACCTAGGGGAACTTGCGCTTTTTTTGCAACACTTCGATGAGTAACGCTTTTAGGACCCTCGAAAAGTAGAAGTTCAGCTGCCGCCTGCGCAATGACTCTTCGACGCCCCTGCGGATCACGTTTTGAACGTACCTTTTTTTCTTTGCTTTCCATAAGATAGTTCACCCTCGTTTTATTAATTATCTTTCAGTAGTTGACTTTCTTAAACTCGCTAGCTTTCACAAAACCTAGCGAGTTTCCCGAAGCTTCTATTGTTCTAGTTTATGTACTTTTGTACATTATATATTTAGTGTACATATGTACATTTAAGTCAACAAGAGCTTATTGAGAAAAGTACGCACCTTTATGAAAAAGCGACAAAAAGAAAGGATGCCTCAAAAGAAGCATCCTTTACCGTGCAATAAATTCATTTTGGTACCGAATTTACTGCCAATTATTTCTTTAGGACTCCATCCTTAGGGTCCTAGTGTGGTCCAGCTATTAGGGCTTTTAGTAAGTCTTAAGCCGCTGCACCATTATTTCCGTCAACCGAAGCACCCGCATTGGCAGTAGCATCAGCTGTTGCAGTATCGGTATTCACCTGCTGATCCTGAGATTCTGGCTCGGAGATCGAATCAACCACCACCAGAGATCCTCCACCAGCTGAGAAGTTCAAGGTGATATCGTCGCCCTCTTTATAGCGAACAATATCTACGATACTTGCAACAGGGCAATCATAGAGCGTGTCGTTTCCTGAAAGCATGACGTAATAGTGAGTATTACCATCTAAAACAACGGGAGAAATCAAAGAAATGGTACCCGTCGCTGAACCTTCAGTAACCGTTGACTCCTCTTCACTACCCTGGATCTCAACACCGTTGCTGCGCAGAAGCTGCTTGTAGGCATCTTCTGTTTCGCTGATGGTGTTTCCGACCGCTACATTCTGATAGCGCTGGATATCAATCATGGCATACATCTTTACCAAGCCAGCGCTGTCTTTCAAAGCGATGAAATAGGTAGGCTGACCGCCCACATTAATAAGCAAGGGGAACGTAGCGGTATAGCGCATTTGCTGCACCTGACCTTCCGCCGAACTCATCGCAGAATCTTCTGTTGCACCCGCAACTGGATAGAACTTAGATTCTGCCGTGCGTTGGTTAATCAGAACAAAGCCAATAATTGAGTTGTCAGAAGTTGCAGAGGTTACACCACTGTATACCCACACGTCGTCATCTTTAACAACATAGTTATAGCCAAGATTTCCATCAGTTCCTGGTGTAGTCTGGCGAACACCACTTTGTCCTAACCAAGAATTAATCCAGCCACCAGAAAGCGAACCGCTCCAGTTGTACTGTTCGATGAGCAATTCTGCAGGATAAGCACGGTCAATCCACTGCGGAACATCTTCGATGGCAATGTCTTGACATTCACCAGTGTTAGCATCGCACAAAATAATGCGCGAAACCGTCTGACCGCCGAACAGACCAACCTTGTAGTCCATTACCGGATAAATCCAGTACGGTTTGCCGTTGTCATCAATTTCGAAGGACTTCTCACCCAGGATGTAGAAGGGGTATTTCAGCTGAACATGACGATCTACGTTATTGAACAGAGGATCAGAATCAGAATAGTAGATAGGGTCATCAAGACGAACAATCTGCGTATCCTGCGTGCTCATATTCACAATTACGTAACCTGGAATACCTGTTTCCTTGTTTGACCACCACTTAAAGAGGTCAGCGTAATTCAAAGGGCTTACGCGAACAGGAGAATCCTGATAGTTAATCTGGGTATAAATATCGTCGATAACATACTGACTAACATAATCCGCCATCGCACCCATGGTACGGTTGCCCAAAAGCATTGCAGAATCTCGATCGATAAACGGAATTTCAGAGTAATTAACTTCCTGGATATCGGTTGCAAAATCCGTTTCTTCAGTTTGCAAAATGGTTGCATACTTCTCTGCATTGCCAGGGAACAAGCTCAAAGAAAGCAAAGCACCGATAAGACCAACCGCCGCAATAGCAAGCGGAACAAACATAAGAATCTTAAAACGCTTCGACTTTTTTTCGCTCTTCTCGCGCTTGCCCATGCCATTGGCATAAATCTGCTTAAAAGAGAAGAAGATCAAAAACGAAGGCAACAAAATAAAGATTGCGAGCGCAAACCATAAATCAACACTATGAATGTTGATAGGTGGATGAAACCACCAATAGCAAAATGCCAAAACAAGCACAACCAGTACGGCAATAATAATTAGTGCTTTTTTGCTCATCTGCGAAAGGGCATCACGAAACGCACTGAATTCGTTACCACCGGGACGGCCGCCGCGATCTCCACGACGAGGACCTGTGGATCCTCCTGAATCGCCACCACTCGCACCAGCGCCACCAAATCCAGCACCACCCTGTGCAGCACCAAACTGTTTTAGCAAGTCTGCCCAACTGACGGGTCCTTGATTACTTGGATCTGCCATAAGGCTCCTTCCTCTTGTGTACGTAACATGTTATTGTATCTGATTCTTCGCTCAGAATGTCCCCATCTTTGTAAAACAACAGGCGTACCAGGAAAATCTGGTACGCCTGAAAGAGTTATAAACCACCAAGGTCACGCAAGAGTTGTATCTTTTAAGAATACCGAACGTCTATTCCCTAACCGACACTCCTCACGCAAGCACCTTAACTTATTCCTCGCTGCAATTCCACCTTTGCCTCAAACGCTTAGGAAAGGCTCCTTAATACGTATTGCAGAATTCCGCCATTATAGAAATACGCACCTTCAGTTGGCGTGTCAATTCGCACAATCGCTTTAAAGGATACCTTCAACCCATCCTGCTTTGTAGCAACAACGTCTACAAGCGAGGGCTCAGGAAGCCCACGAGAAAAGTCAATCGAGGCGATAGTGATTACTTCGCTTCCATCTAAGCCAAGCGATTGTGCATTTTCACCTTCCTCGAACTGTAAAGGCAAAATACCCATGCCAATCAAATTGGAACGGTGAATACGCTCAAAGCTCTCCGCAAACACCGCACGAACACCCTGAAGCATAGGACCCTTTGCTGCCCAGTCACGAGAAGAGCCACTACCATACATCTTGCCTGCAAGAACCACTAAAGGAATTTGCTGCTCTTGATAGTGCTTCGCCGCATCGTAGACGGCCTTTATTTCGCCATCAAGAAAATCTTTAGTCCATCCACCTTTTTTGCCCTCTGCCAATTTATTGGTCAGTTTCACATTGGCAAAAGCTCCGCGCATCATCACTTCATGGTTACCGCGACGAGCACCGTAGGTATTAAAGTCCTGCACCGCAACTCCATGATCTTCAAGATAACGAGCTGCGGGAGAATCACTCGCGATAGACCCCGCAGGAGAAATATGATCTGTCGTAATAAAATCTCCCACATTGAGAAGTACTCGCGCATTCTCGATTGCCTTTGGCGCTTCTGGTTCCTTGGTCATGCCGTCAAAATACGGAGCACGACGCACATACGTTGACTCCGGATCCCACGCAAAAACATCACTGGCTTCTTTTCCTAGCGAACGCCACGCCTCATCACCCTCAAAGAGACCCTCTCCTGCACGGTCGAAAACTTCTTTTGTGCAGCACTCGTCAAGCAGCTCTTTTACCTCTGAGGCATTTGGCCAAATATCACGCAAGAAAACTTCTGTTCCGTCTTCTTTTACTCCCATTGGTTGAGTTTCAAAATCAAAATCCATTGTTCCTACCAGCGAGTAGGCAATAACCAATGCTGGAGAGCAGAGATAGTTCTGGGAAACATCGGGAGAAATGCGACCTTCAAAATTCCTATTGCCAGAAAGAATGCTTGCCAACTCAATGTCGTTTGCTATCTCATGCATAAAGGGCAAAATAGGACCAGAATTTCCGATACAGCTCATGCATCCAAAACCGCAAGTATAGAACCCTAAATCACGAAGTGCTGGCATAAGGCCTGCTGCATCCAAAATATCTTCGGTTGCACGCGATCCTGGTGCGAGAATAGTTTTCACCCAAGGCTTAGGATGTAGCCCCGCTGCCTGAGCGTTTCTGGCCAACACTCCTGCCGCCAACATCATGCTTGCATCAGTTGCCGTAGTGCAGCTCGTTACAGCAGCAATAGCAAGAGCACCATGAGAGAGTTCCTGAGTTTCGCCTAAGATGTTTACCTCTACCGTCTTTTCAGTGTCGAGCTTGCGTTCTAAACAAATTCGATCAAAAGCCTGCTTTGCTCGAGTGACATCTATACGATCATGCGGACGGGAAGGTCCTGCAACACTTCGAGTGACGCTAGAAAGGTCGAGTTCGAGAACTTTCGAATAGACTCGCTGGGTTGAATCAGGATCATTCCAAAAACCTTGCGCCTTCGCATAAGCTTCCACCAAGGCGATATGTTCCTCACTCCTGCCCGTAAGACGCAGATAATCAAGAGTTTTTTCATCTACCGGGAATAAGGTGCACGTTGAACCATATTCAGGCGTCATATTGGAAATACATGCGCGCTGAGTAGCACTCAAGCTGTTGAGCCCTTCTCCAAAACACTCAACAAAGCATCCCACAACCCCTTCTTCTCGAAGCATCTGCGCAAAGGTAAGCGAGACATCCATTGCGCTCACTTCTTCAGAAAGTTGACCGGTGAGCTTTACCCCGATAACGCGCGGAACAAGCGTAGTAATAGGCTGTCCAAGGGCTGCTGCTTCCGCCTCAATACCGCCAACGCCCCAACCAAGTACGCCAATACCATTTGCCGTTGGTGTGTGAGAGTCCGTTCCTACGAGCGTATCAAAATAAGCAACTTTTTCTTCGCCTTCTTCGCGAGTCATAACCACCTGGGCAAAACGCTCAATGTTAAGCTGGTGGCATATGCCTACTCCAGGAGGAACGATACGAACATTCTTAAATGATTCTTGAGCCCATTTCAAAAACTCATAACGTTCTTTGTTTCGACCGAACTCTAGAGCCATATTATTCTTAAGCGCATCGGCGCAACCAGCCTCATCAGCAATAACAGAATGGTCTATTACCAAATCGCAAGGCACTTGTGGATTAATATTTTTTGGGTCACCACCCAATTCGATACATGCTTCACGCATGATTGCAAAGTCAACAAAAACAGGGACACCTGTGAAATCCTGGAACAAAACACGTGCCGGAGAAAACTCAATTTCACTGCCTACTTCACCCGAAAGACCCGCCTGGACAAGGCGATCTGCAAGCTTAGCAGCATGTTCATCATTTGGCGCTAAGCGAAGAATATTTTCTAAAAGAACCGTAAGCGAATAGGGTAACTTTTCGTGTCCTTCGATAGCAGACACAGGATAATACGTATAGGATGTATTACCAACTTGCAAGACGCTTGAGCGGTTATTCATCGGCTCCCTCTTTCTTGAAGACTCTCTATCTAGCAGATTTTCTAACTCTGTCTTGTTTATTTGCTTTGGTCTGTCTTACTTTTAGGCTTCAGATTAAATCCACCTTGTCGCATCAAAGCTCTTTCAGCTACGACAAAGCAGCAATGAGCGCATCAGTAAACTGAGTACACGTTGCGGGGCTCTGATTTGAGCCTACTGCTTTGCAGATATCTGCAGTAAGCACATTACCTTGAGCATATACTTCACGCACAGCAGAACGAATCTTTTCTGCAATCTCCATTTCACCAAGATGGTCTAACATCATCGCTGCGGAAAGAATTTCGGCAGTTGGATTGCAGAGATCTTTCCCCGCAATATCTGGAGCTGACCCGTGTACCGCTTCGAAAATTGCGTAATCTGGCCCGATATTTGCACCAGGCGCAATGCCTAATCCGCCCACTAAGCCCGCACAAAGATCACTTGCGATATCACCATATAAATTCGGAAATACAATTACCTCGAATTGGGAAGGATCCATAACAATATTCATACAGAAGGCATCAATGATATTGTCATTAAAATCAACCTTGCCCTCATATTCCTTAGCTACTTCACGAGCAACCTTTAAAAACAAGCCGTCAGAATACTTCATAATATTTGCTTTATGGGCTGCGGTTACTTTCTTCTTCCCGTGTTTAAGGGCATATTCAAAAGCAAAGCGAACGATATTTTGTGATGCTGTTACTGATATCGGTTTAATAGAAATACCTGAATCCGGACGAATAGAGCCTGCATTTTGCTCCTCGCAAAAGGCGATGAGATCTTTTGCTCCCTGGCTTCCTTCTTCAAACTCAATACCTGCATAAAGATCTTCGGAGTTTTCACGAACGATAACAAGATCAACATCAGAATAGCGCCCGCCTGCACCAGGAATAGACATAACAGGACGCAAGCATACATTCAAGTTAAGAGATTTACGCAACGCTACATTAACGCTTCTAAACCCAGTTCCTACCGGAGTAGTAATAGGCCCCTTAATTGCAACCTTATTACGACGAACTGCTTCGATGGTGCTTTCTGGCAAAGGAGTACCGCAGGCATCCATCATATGCGCACCCGCTTCAGCGATTTCCCATTCGATATCTGCGCCTGCAGCTTTTACCACTCGTTGCATTGCCGCCGTTGTTTCAAGCCCAATACCATCTCCCGGAATTAAGGTTACCGTGTGTTTTGCCATCAATCTCTCCTCGGTAAATCTACTAACAAGCCTTTTACGGCAGGATTAACTTCTTATTGAATCTATAGACGTATGTAAGTGTAGCTTTGTAGCGCTCTATCATAGTGGAGTATTGAAAAATGTAACGTAGATTTCTCTACGCGGCTCTCCAGGAACGACCATAGACGTCACCTTTCTAGAGAAATCACTCGCTACCCTTTATAAAAAAGCGCTCATTGAGCGCTTTTAAAGAATATCTTTATTACCTTTTAAGCAAGATTATCTATGATCTGCTGACTGCGGCGTTTGAGTGCTCCTTTACTGTGCTGCGCATCGAAAGCAACTCTTTCACTTAAGCCTTCTTTAACCTCTGGAGCAAGTTTGCCCGTAGAAAAAGAAATGAGCGCGGTTAGCATATCCTGGTATTCATAATCGCCGTGGTAACACTGTATTGCCTCATCAAGAAGTGGCCACACTTTTTGAGAACGATTTTCAGTCGTAGCACCAAGGGTACACAAAAAACGAAGTGCCGATAGACGAACAAAACCATTATCTTCATCAAAAAGCGCCGTTTCTGCGCCAGCAATTCCCTTATCGCAGGTACGAGAATCGAAAGGAACGAGCTCGGTAAGCACATCAAGGGATTCCCAACGCGTCTGGGCTTCAGGTCGATTGAGAGCATCAATAAAATCGTTAGTATAAGGAACAAGTACTTCGGGATCGAGTTTCGCAACTTGAGCAAGCACAGATGAAGCATTTTGACGATCACGTCGCGTTGAACCAGCCAAGGCAAGAACTACTTCTTTGATTAAATCTTTTGATTGAAGAAGTCGCGCCGCAAGGTCTTTTGCGCTCTGTGTTTTTTCACTCATGAATATCCTCCGTTCGGTCCCTTTTTGAGTAATCCCAGAAAAGAAACCAAGCTCATAGCTCAATGTTTAATTATCATATTTCATTATAATCGTTATACTTAAAAGTTCGGAGGATATCGGTATTCAAAACACCCTTTCAACAAAGGGTCACAAAGAAACCGACCGTCGCGCAACGCAACGATTGCAGCTAACAACAAGATGAAAGTCACCTACAACACAGCAAGTCGCTTATTCCTTGCACGCTTCGGCAAAGTAATCAACTAAAAACTTTTTGAGCGCATCAACCTTAGGTGAAGTAGGAGCATTTTCGGGAACGCGCAAATAAAGGTAACGCGTTCTTTTCACGTCACTCAAAGGAACATACACCAGATCATCCCTGCTGTCATTTGCCCAGGTGACTATTGGCGCTAGGGTAATTCCCACTCCACGTGCGACCATTTCCTGTATCTGGGTATAGGACTGATTCTCCATATATAAGTTTGGACTAAAGCCTGCTTCTTGAAACATACTGTCCACAATGTTGCGTAATGACCCCACAGGATTCACGATAAACGGCTCATTGTATAAATCCGTCAAAGCAACCGATTTTCGCGATGCGTATTCAGAGTTCTTTGACACGAGAAGAGCAATGTATTCTTTTCCTAAAAGCGTATACTCTCCCCCTTGATGATATTTAGGCGAAGCGAAAAATATCAAATGGGGTATTTCTTCGGTGTAGTCCGTTTTTTTAGAATCACTCACCCGCAACAACACCTGAGGATGCATTTCTTTAAAACGCATCAGGATGGTTTCGTTATTCCCCATAGGAACAGGAGCATAAAGAGTGATTACGTGCTCTTTCTTTTTCTGATAGAGCTCAACTTCAAGCGAAACGCGATCAAGAGCATTAAGTGCTGTATTGGCGCAACGCAAGGCAATTTTACCCGCATCATTAAGTACTAACGTTCTGCCTTTGCGGTCAAAAAGTTGCACACCCGTTTCTTCTTCAATTTGGCGAAGGGCGCGTGAAAGAGAAGGTTGCGAAATATGAAGCTTATCAGCAGCTTCACTCATCGTTTTGGATTCTGCAATGGCCTTAAAGTAATACAACTGATGAAAATCCATTGCGCCCCTCCTTTTAAATTCACTACTCCTTTAGAACTGCTCCTTTAGAAATAGCGTATGTTACCCCAATTCATCTTCAATAAGATCATTATCAATTTCTTCATTTTGTGCTCATTCATAAACGGAGCATGAGTAAAAGAAATGACCTAATACCAAGGATGCCCTGTGAGCTATATACCCTACAGGACATCCCCAAATAGCTTAATTATTCTTCAGGAAACAGCTCGTCCAAAATTTCTTGAGTAGGCATCTTAACGCCATACCAAATTTCTTCTCCCGTTGCTGCCTGTTCAATCATCATGCCAATACCGCCGATAACCTTGCAACCCTTAGCTTCTGCATCCTTGAGAATTTGAGTCATGCGAGGGTGATATACCGCATCCGCTACTGCCATTCCCTCTTTGATGAGCTCTGCTGGAACAGGAGTTTCCCCTGCACTGTCACCCATTCCAACGGGAGTAGCATTGATAAGAATATCGGACTCCGCAATAGCTTCTGCCATTTCATCCTTGTTTTCAAACGCATGAAGAATCATTTCAGCGCCCGTCTTATCCTGAACGCGTGGAAGAAGCGTTGTTGCGCGAGTATAAGAAGGACCACCTTCGCGTGCGAAAACGTGAACTTTCTTTGCACCATCAAGAGCAGCCTGAACTAAAATTGCAGAACCAGCGCCACCGGGCCCTAATACGGTAATGGTCTTACCTTCAATTTCTTCACCGTGATTGCGAATGTTTTGCATCATACCCGTACCATCGGTGTTGTGACCAGTGATACGACCGTCCTCTTCTTTCTTAAGTACATTTACTGCACCCATAAGCTCCGCACTATCAGACAAGCCATCGAGCAAAGGAATAATTGCCTGCTTGCATGGCATGGTTACATTGCTGCCATCCCAACCATCCATGCGCTTCATTGCTGCAATGATATCAGGCAGGTCGTCTTGTTTAACATCGAATACTTCATAGATAGAATCAACGCCGAGCTTTTCAAACGAAAGATTATGAGTAGCTGGTGACATCGAATGACGAATAGGGCTACCCAAAAGACTAATTAGATGGGTGTGACCACTAATCTCAGTTTTCTGTGACATAATTGCTCCCTCTTTCTGTTTATCCCTTTTTATCTAACAATCAGTGTAAGCGTCATAAAAAATGATGCTTATGCTAATACCTCGTGCAAATCATCCATAATACGAATAGCTTGCTCAACCTGTACCTGACCAGGTGCAGAAGCCTTTTCTAATGAGCAGAAAGTAATAGCAGAACCGAAAAGCTCACCTGCTAAACGCGTAATGCTTCCTTCACGACCCATAGCCATGGTCAGAAGAGGTTTATCGCTATGAATACGAGACATCTCCTCGGTTGCGGCAAGAAGCTTCAATGCATCCTGAGCGCCTTTTGCCATCGTGGCAATCTTGGGAATATCAGCGCCCAAATCCGCCATATGCGTTAAGAGAGAAACCATCCATTCAACCGATGGAGTACCTGCAAAATTGTGATAAGAAATTACAGTTTTTACGTTATGCTGCTGCGCGCATGCAACAAGCTCAAGCACCGCAGCGTCACCGATCCAGGTTTCAATATCAACCAGATCGATTGCTTCAGCCTCGATAATTGCCTTATTAAGCGCTACATATTCTTCAACAGGAATGGTAAGCTGGCCACCTTGGCTTGTAGAACGGAATGTAAAGAGATAAGGATTATTCTGTAAAGCTTTCCCAATCTCAACAGACTGCTTTGCCATTGCCTCAGGATCGTGAACATCAGCAGCAAAATCACCGCGCCACTCAAAGCATTCAACTCCTGCAGCAATGCCTTTTTGAATAAGCTCCACATTTTCTTCTGCATGAGCTCCCATTAGAGAAATGATTGTCTTTGGACGACCTTCACCGAGTTTTACACCTTTGATATCGATAGGTTGCGTCATGATCCCTCCTACCTATTACTTATCAGTTACTTGTATACTAATTC
>ERZ1034976.2006-NODE-2006-length-14597-cov-8.273277_pt1 | contig 14597 bp, 4 predicted proteins | sample MGYA00520623_ERZ1034976 | MGnify/ENA primary metagenome ERZ1034976 (study PRJEB33766, sample SAMN09781774) | gut metagenome | biome: gut microbiome | host: Homo sapiens | place: Madagascar | study: EMG produced TPA metagenomics assembly of the PRJNA485056 data... | reverse complement strand
CAAAGCACGGGCCGGGGGCGTGGGGTCCGTCTCCCCTGCCCGGCCCGTGCTTTGTGCGGGCCGGGGGTCGGCTTCCTCCATAGCGAACACCGGGCGGGCGGCATCCTCGGTCATGGCCTGGCCCTCTGTGCGCAGGGAGACTTCCAGCCGGTCGGAATCGACGGTCTTTTCGCCGTTGCCCACAGCCCAGATGGTGACCTTTTCGGTGTACTTCTCCAGTGCTCTGGTCTCGTCGTTGTCGCCGTCGGCGCGCTGGGTCATATCAGGCAGGGTAAGGCGGTAGCCCAGGGAATAATCGGTCATTTCGGCCTGGCGCAGGGCAGGCACGGTCTTAATGCGGTAGCTGGGGTTATCGTTGTCGATCGCGTGGTGGCCGGCCAGAGTGATGGGCTGGCTGACCAGCTCCGTCACTTCGGACGTCGTACCGTCATCATTCGTCACCGTGCGGGTCACCTGCACAATGCTCAGATCGTACCAGACATACTCATCCTCGGTGCCCTCGTTTGCAATGCTGCGGGCGGCCTTGGTGATGTCCAGCCAGTTGGCCGGGTCGTTTTCGTTCAAGCCAGACGGCAGTTTTTCCACCTTCAAAATATCGCCGCGGTGGGTCGTTATGGTTTGCGTACCATCGCCATTTTCCGTTACCACATCCGCCGGGGCCACGGTAAAGCGGATGTCGTATCCTTCCCTGTTCGGGTCGTCAGCGGGCATATCCGCGGCAGGCATCACCTGGAAGCGGTACTTCTCGGCAAAGTTGCGGGTGGTGCCGTCGGTATCGGTGTACTCGTTGACGGCAGGCCACTGCACAGCGTACTGGTGGATGGTGATCTCTGCGCTGTCAGGTTTCCAGGCTTCGCCCTCGGTGCCGTACAGCTTGCCCTCCACCGTGGATTCCACCGAGGTCACACTGAGAACGCCGTCTTTTTCCGGCTTGTCCAGTTGGATCTTGGGCAGGTGCAAAGCGCCTGCGGCCCCGGCATAATCGTCCGGCACGTAGAACTTCCAGGAGGAGGAAGTAGCTGCCGACTCGCTGTTGGCCACCATGGCGCGCAGGGCGGGCAGCAGGTAGCGGTTGGCGTCGGCGGGCTGCATGGTAAAAGCGTTGGCGTTGGGCGTGACCGTGTAGGACACGGTGGTGCCATCGCCGCTGACCTGGGTCTCGCTGCCCACGGTCTTGGAGGCTTCGGGGATCATCAGCGTTGCCTTATCCTCACGCAGGGCGGCATTCAGGGCGTCCAGGTTTTCCTTGGTGGGGTCGTCCATCCAGGTCTTGGCCTTGGCGCAGGCGTCGATGTAGTCGGCCTCATCATCAAACAAATAGCCGGTAAAGAAGTAGCTGGCGGCGTCGGCCTTGTCCACCGTCATCCGGATGGTCAGGTCATTGCAGAAAGCGTTCATCAGCGGCAGGGCGTCATTGACGGCCTTGCCCGTCCAGGTAAAGTCCACCTTGCTGATGGCCGGGGCCTCGGTGCGTTGGATGATGGTCTGCGGGTCGCTGACCTCGCCGTTGGGGCTGCGCAGCACGGTGGTGTCGCCGTCTGCCGGGCAGGCCACCACGTAGAACACCAGCGTTTCGCCCTGGTAAGCTTCCAGGTCCACGATGGTCCGGGTGTCTTTGATGAGCGTGGTGCTGTCGCCATCCGCCGGGTGCAGCTTAAAGGCTTCGCCCAGGGTGGTACCGGCGGCGTTGGTGGTCTGCACCTGTGCCCACAGCTCATAGTGGTCCACGCGTTCATCCGAGACGGCAGGCCAGCTGATCTGATAGCGGGTCTGTTCGGCATTGCTGGTATCCACGGGGAACACCTGGCCGGGCTCGCCCACCTGCTGCAGGCGGCGCAGCACGGTATAGACGGCGGTGTCGGCCGCGCCGATGCCCTGGGTGGTGCCGGTGGTATCGCGGGTGACGCGCAGGCGCACTTTATCAAAGCGCCAGCTGTTGCTGCCGCCCGCAAGGTCGGTATCGATAGGGAGGGTGTAGCTGTAGGTGCCGTCCTTGTACTGGACTTTGCTGTTGGCATCATCCGGCAGGGTGATGGTCTCCTCCGCCGTAGAAATTACATTGCCGTTTTCATCCCTGGTTTCGGTCACACCGTACAGCGTCAGCTTATACTTGGTGCTGCCGCCGCTGGCAGCCGCCTCGCCGGGTTGGGTCCAGGTAAAGGTGTAGGCCAGCTGGTTGTCGTTGGCCAGCTTGTCGGCGTCGTAATTCAGGTACAGGTCGCCGTCGGCAGGCACGCCCGTCAGCTTCGGGGCCTGGGCAACGGTGATGTTGTTTTGTTCAAGAATGACCTGGTTCGCGGCATAGCCAGCCCAGTTGCTGTAGTCTGTCAGATCCTTGCTTACAAAATACAGCGGGGTCAGGTTGGCAAAGCTGTAGCCGTTGCTTTCCCGCACGATTTCCAGGCCGCCATACCAGGACGCCGGGCGGTCGGCAGAGGAAGCCTGCAGCTTGGCCAGCGCTTCGGCATCGGCAGCATCCCAACGGGTGACCACATCCCCCAAACCGCTGGTGACCGGCACAGCCACGACCGTCCAGTTATCATAGTTGGTCAGGGTGTCGTCCGGCAGGTTATTGAAGGTAAAGGTAGTGTTGCTGTTGGGCACAACGTTCTGGCGTGCAGCCAGCGTGATGTACTGGTCTTTGAGAGAGACCTCCTCGCCGTTCAGCGTGACGGCCTCATCGCCCAGGTAGCGGCCCATGAGCATGACGCGGTAGGTTGGCTGTGTGCCGCTGACGCTGGCGGTAAAGTTCAGCGTAACCGTTACGGTCAGGTCGTCGATGGTAGCGCCGGTAATTTCGACATTTTTGGCAGCAAGTCTGCCCTCGGCCAGGCCGGAGTTGCTGTTGCCCCATGTGCTGTCGCCGGGAACCACGACCCAGGAGACCGGCATATACACCGTCTCGTCATACTGGCCGGAACGCATCCAGCGCTGGTCGCTGCTGGTGGCTTCCGCCGTCATACGCTGGCTGCTGCCAAGTCTCTCCGAAATGCGTTTGGGCGTGGTATTCCCGTTGCTGAACCGGTAGGTGTCGCCGTTATCGCCGCCGACCTTGACTGTGACGCTCCAATCGGTCAGGCCGCTGTTCTGCATCAACCTATCGTATTCATCGGCATTGGTCAGCACCAGCTTTTGGCTGAACTGAACATGGCTGCCCTCCTCCGGCGTGGGCATCAGGCGAACCTCCAGCTCCGGCGTGGGCAGGGCGCGGACAAACTGCTGCCGGCCCGAAGCAGCTGCCGTGCCGGTACCCTTGTTGTTGACGCCGGCCACGCTGACCTTGAAATAGCGGCCCTTCCACTCGGCCTTACTTTCAAAGGTAAAGCGGGTGTCGTAGACATCGGCCTCCAGCAGGGTGGTATTGCCGATACGGTCGCCGTTTTCATCGGTCTCGTAAACAGTGATATGGTAGTAGATGGCCGGGCTGCCGGTGGTGGGGGCATTCCAGGTCACGTTATAACGGCCGTAAATACTCTCGTTGCCGGAACCAGTAGCATCACTGCGTTCGATTTTCAGTCCTGTGGGGGCATCCGGGGCGCTGTTGTCCAGGATATTGCTGTAGTAGCGTTGGAGGACTTCATCGGTGATGTCCTCTTTGCTGGTCTTGTTGTCACCGTTGACGTCGTCGAAAAGGAGCAGGATCTTGCCGACATAGCCGACATTCCATTCCTCCGGCACAGGATACTGGGTCAGATCCTTGGCATCTTTTGCAAAGATATAACGCACAGACGAAGTTTCCGAGAAGTTTTGGCCCGGCAAGGTGGTAATATACGAGCTGCTCTTTTTTACAGCCTGCATCGAGACGACCGGTCTGCCATCGCTTGAAATCTTTGGCAGCATCGCAAAGAAGTGATAGAAGTTGTCGCCATCCTGGGCGGCGTTGGCACCGCTGTCCACACCGGCATACAGGCGATGCGCTTTTACGTCGGTAGTCGCACCGCCGCCTGCTTCGCTTTCATTGGTACCCTGGTTCCATCCCCCTGTAACATTGGCGCGGCCCAGGCCCTCTTGCAGCCCATCAATGCCGGAATAACCATTGAAGCTCATATCCAGCTGCATGTAGTAGTTGTTGGAACCGGTCAGTTTTTCATTGGCTGTATGGCGATAGGCAATCGGGTACCAGCTTCTGCCAGTATTGTTCTCGCTTTTATACAAGGCAAAACAATTGGTGATGGTCGTTTTCTTATTAGAGGTGCTGCCGTTGCCGCGGTTGCCCCAGATGCCTGCCGAGCGGTTTGTACCCCACATTTCGGTGCAATAGTTACGGCAGCGGTCAATGTTCACCTCAACGTTGGGGATAGCCTTCCACGGGCCAATATAGCAGAAGATGCCGACAGACATCGAAGCCGCCTGCAGCTGCACATTGGAACCGTTGACGCACTCTATGATATTGATGGTCATGGCATCGCTGTTATGGTCATCCGCCAGCTGTACCTTACCAAAAACGCCGCCTACGTCGTTGGCACCGTAGGTCATCTTTTTTACGCTGCCATAGTTGCTGCAGCGGTACAGGTTGGCCGCCGTACCGGCAACAGGATTATTGAAGTAACCTGCCACGCCGCCAACAGTACCGGAGCTTTGGCCGTTGTTGGAGTTGGTGGTGATCTCGCCAAAGTTATAGCAGTTGGTCATTGTGCCGCCGTAGCTGAGCCAGTAGGCCAGCACACCGCCCGCGTTGTTGGAGCGGCTGTTGAACACCGTGCCAATATTGATACATTTTTCCAGCGTCCAGCGGTCGCCGGTGCGGTTTTCCTGCGTACCAATAACGCCGCCTACATAGTTATCTGCTGCGTTGTCAGTAGCATAGCGGTCATTTTTAGAGTTGCTATCGTCATCCGCCGTTCCCTGCGTGCCGCGCACAAAGCGGCGCACGGCGGCAAAATTGACCAGGCCGCTGGTAGAATCCACATCGGACTCGTTCTGGCCGATGACGCCGCCCACGGCGCCCCAGCTCTGGTTGATGTTATCGGCGTAGACGAACCACTGGCCGCTGGCACTGTCGGTGATCTGGCCGGTGACATCGTTAAAGCCGGTGATACCGCCCAGGTAGCCGTTGGCGAAATGGCCCCAACCACTGCCGCCGTGCAGCGAGACCAGCAGCTGGTTGACGCTGCGGTTGGTATAAACTGTATCATAGTTTTTATCGCCATAGGTCAGGGTATCAAAGCCCTGCATGGCCTTAAAGTCGATCTGCAGTTTTTTCTCTGCATCACCGCTGGCCTTGCCGGTCAGTACGCGGACCATCTGGTTCAGGTTGGCGTTCTGTTTGTCGGTGTCTACCACTTTGGCAGTGACTTTGTTGCCGTTTTCGTCGGTGGTGGTCTCGTTTTTATAAGGCACCTCCAGCCAGGCGTTGATCTGTTTTACAAGGGCCTGTGTGTCCAGGCCGCCGCTGGTGGAGATGCTGCCGCTGTTGGAGCCGGCCACGCCGCCCACAAAGCCGCTGCGGGCAGTGATGATACTACCCGTTTTGTCTTTGTTGCCGACGGTGCTGCCGGTGATCTCGCCGCGGTTGCGGCCCACGATACCGCCGATATGGGCGGCGCTGTTCATCTTGGTGGCAGCGTCCTGGCTGGCGCCCACGTTGGAGGCACCCTGCACTTTCAGCTCGATATAGTCGACCTCGCAGTCCTTCACCTTGCCGGTGGCGGCGGCAGTGCCGTCGGTGTTATACACCACGTCGTTGCTGCCCACGATGCCGCCCACCGTGCTGCCCACGGTGGTAAAGCCGTTATCCTTACCGATGGTGCCCGTATAGGTGCACTTACTTAAGGTGCCGCTGCTGCTGCCAGCAACGCCGCCCAGGTTGAGATATTTTGCCATGCTGTCCTGCAGGTTGGTGCTTACGGTCACGTTCTCAGCCGTGCCGGTGTTTTCGCCCAGCGCGCCGCCCGCCGTGACAGTGCTGTCGCCGGCGGTCAGGTTGGCAAGGCTGAGAGAACCGGCATCGACCCTACCTTTTGTAACCTTACCCGCGTTATAGCCTACCAGGCCGCCCACGCGGGTAGCCGGGCCGTACAGCGCCGTGGCATTGTAGCCGGTAACTGCACGCAGCCGGGCATCAGTGATGGTCGCGCCCTGCTCATTGCAGGCCGCAACGCCGCCGGCTTCGCCGTTGGCTGCTGTAACGCTGCCGTTCATGGTAACGATCTCCAGCTCGCCGCCGACCTCGTTGCAGCCGGCGATGCCGCCTGCAAAGCCACCGCCGGTATACAGCACACGGTTGCCGCTGGCTGCGTGCATACAGCCGTAGATGCGGCCGCTGTTGCTGCCGGCAATGCCGCCCGCATACTGGTTTACCACCTGGATAGAGCCTGCGCGGTTCGTGGCGTTCTGGATCAGGCCCTCGTTGCGGCCTACTACGCCGCCGCCCTGGGTGGTGGAGGAAACGGTCGTGCCGTTTTGCACGGTGATGGATATGCCGCCGCCCGGGTCCTGGCCAATCGTACCAGATGCCGCATTCAAGCCCGCCACACCGCCGGTCTGGGTGGTGCCGCTGACTTTTACCGTCACGCTCTTGGCGGTGATGGTGCCCAGGTTATAGCCTGCCACGCCGCCGGTGGCGGTGATGCCGTAGACATTGCCGTTGGCATTTTCCAGCGTAATAACGCCGGATTCACCGTTATAACCGGCCACGCCGCCGATGTCCAGCCCGCCGCGGATGCTGCTGCTTTCCGCCGGGGCGGAGTTGGTGATGGTGCCGTTGTTGATGCCCGCGATGCCGCCCAGGTAGCGGTAGCCCTCCTGCTGGTTGCCCATGGAGTTGACCATCCGGCCGTCGGTGATGGTGCCGTTGTTGACGCCGGTCAGGCCGCCTGCGGCCACGGGGTGCTGCACGCCGCCGTAGTTGGTGCAATTCTTCAGCGTGGTTTTGGCCGTAGTGCAGCCGATGATGCCGCCCGCAAAGTAGCCGTTGTGGTCGGGGTCCAGCTCGCCCAGCGAGACACCGCTGTCCAAGATATAGGCCCCGCCGTTGGCCGCGTCAGCCCTGGGGCTGAGGGCCAGGCCGCCGTAGGACTGTGCCTGGCTCTGGTTGCCGTTGCTGGCGTTTTCCAGCGTGAGGGTGGTGTCGGCTGCGTTGTAGCCGATGATGCCGCCCACGTAGGCGTTGGCGTAAATGTTGAACTGGTTGCTCAGGCTCGTCAGGGTGATGGCACTGCCGCCAGGGTTCAGCGCCGGCTCGTCGAGGGCGTTGCCGCTGCTGAACTTAGGCAGCAAGGTCTGCAGGTCGGCCGCGATGGTGCCGTTCTTGTTCTGCAGGGCGCTTTTCAGCGTATCTGCGTTGACTACGCGGTTGTAGCCGATGATACCGCCCGCCACGCCGTCGGCCACGATGCGTCCGGTGCCGATGGTGGCGGCGTTGGCCGCCGCGCCGCCGGCGTTGACAAATTTGAATTCGTTCGCGGGCAGGTTGGCGCCGATGACGCCGCCCACAAAGTGGACGCCCTCGATGCGGTTGGCGCTGACCTGCACGGTGGGCAGGCTGGCCGCGCCGTTCAGGCCGATGACGCCGCCCACGCAGTCGCCGGTGGCCACGATGGTGCCGGTGACGCTGAGGATGGCGGCTTGGCTGTTTGTGATGGTGGCGGTGGCGTCGTTGTAGCCCGCCACGCCGCCTACAAAGCTGCCGCCGTACAGCACCGCGCCCAGGGCCGCGCCCTTGTCGGACACGGCCTGCCAGCTGATCTGACCGTTGGTGCCGTTGCAGCCGGCCACGCCGCCCACGAAATCGGCATAGCGGGGGGTGCCGTCCCTGGTCTGGCTCAACTGCTGCAGCAGCGCAATCTTGTTTTTATCCGTTACCTCAACAGTAGACATACTGTTGACGCTGTCCACCAGTTTGGCGGTCTCGTTTTTGGCCGGGGCCGCGCCGTCCTGCTTGCCCCAGGCAGCATCGTTGACGCCCGCAATGCCGCCCACGTAGGCCGCATTGGCGCCCAGGCCTGCCACCAGGCCCTTGTTGGTCATGTTTTCGATGGTGCTGTTCAGGCCGTTGACCGAGACGATACCGCCCACGTAACGGTTGCCGAACACATAGCTGTTGTTGGTGCCGCCGCTGGTGTACAGGTTGCTGCCCACAAAACCGCCGACAAAGCCGCCCACGAAGCTGCGTCCCAGCACATACCCGGACTCGGTGTAGCAGTTGGTCATCCGGACATCGCGGCCAAAGCCCACCAGGCCGCCGACAAAGTCGCCCTTGAGGGGGCTGTTCTCGTTCAACGTACCGTCGGCGTTATAGCCCGCCTGCACAAGGTTGGTCAGGGTCGTCTCGCTCAGGCCGCTGCGGGTGGCGCTGTGGCACTCATCCAGTACAAGGCTGCGCGCATAGCCCGCAATGCCGCCGAAGAACTGGCCCAGCACGCGGCTTTGGCCTGCGGTACTGCCCTGGTAGTTGGCCCCGGCCAGCACGGTGCCCTGGTTGGCCAGGCCGGTCAGGGTGTTGGCGTCGCTGTCGTTCTCGGTGGTGGTGGAGTACAGGTTGCCCGTGATGCCGCCCACGAAGGCATTGCCCACCACGGTGGACTTGTTGGTGATGTCCTTGAGGTTTTCGGCGTTCCGGGTGCCGGTCAGGTTGGTGGCGTCCAGTACACCGGCCACGCCGCCCACGCCCACGGCGCGCCAGAGGGTCTGGCTCTCGTTTTCGTTGGCGATGGCGTTATAGCGTGCTTTTTCTGCTGTATCGGCGCTGGTGCCGGTATCCGCACCGCTGTTGTTGGCGGCGTCCTCATCCTGGAAGATGCCCGCCACGGTGACGTTCTGGTCCAGCGTCAGGCCGGTGAGTTTGGCGCCGGTTTCGGGCATGGCAAAGCCGACGAGCCCGCCGATGCCGTGGGGTTCGTCTTTGTACGAGGTGCCGTCCACCCGGTTCACGCCGGTGGTCTTGCTGCTGAAGGTCAGCACAGCGGTGACCTTGGCCTCAGCGCCGCGGCGGCTGCTGCGGTCGACGGTGCAGTTGGTCAGGCTGCCGGTGTCCACGCCCGCCAGCGCGCCCACCGACCAGATCTCGGTGCGGTAGTCGGGGTCGGTATCAGCCAGGGCCTGCAGGTATTGGGTGCCGTTGGCATCCATCGCCATGGCGGTGTCGGCGTTTTGCTCGCGGGCGGATCTGACCTCGGCGTTGATCTGCACATCGGGGTCGCGCAGGGTGATATTTTTCAGTGTACCGTTGTTTTCACCCACCAGGCCTAGGTAGTGGTCGCGGGCCTTGTAGGCAGCTTCACCGGCATATTTCCGCTCCACGGCAGCGATAGAACTGCCCCGCAATTGCAGGTTGCTGATGACCGCTTGCCCGCTGCCGCCGGTGCTGCCGTTGAGGGTGACGTCCTTGCCGATGGCGGGGATGGTGGGCCAGGCCACGACCTCGCCGGTGCGGCTGGGCACCTTGGCCACAGGCTCTGCGTTCTTCTTCTCGGGCGAGCAGTAGACGGTGACGCCGCCGTCGGTCCAATCCAGGGCGGTGTTTTTACCCGTAAAAGCATATTCGCCGCTATTTACCCAGCGCAGGTTGTACAGGTGGCGGAAGTATTTCAACGTGCCGCCGCCTGCCTTGCTGCCTGCGGCAAACAATGTATTTTCGGTATTGGACTGCTGCGGTTTGCTTTCGGTATAAAGATCCTGAAAGTTCGCGTTAGGACGTGCTTTCATCTTAACGTAAACATCTTTAGGAACATTGTCCGTCAGGCGTGTAATGCTGAACAGGGTGGTCTTGGTGGAGCTCAGGTCGGCACCGTCATTTTCGGCGGCGCGCAGCAGGTTGGCGTCGCACATGGCGTCCAGCGTCAGGATAAAGCGGCCCTTGCTGTAGCTGAGGGGGAAGGTGTAGTCCTGGTACGTTTCGCTCCAGCCGTTTCCATCAGCGTTGGGCCGGTACACCTTGATCTGGGCGTTGTTGTGGGTGGGGTCGGCAAGGACGCGGCTCCACTCGATCTCCAGCTTAAAGAGGGGCTTGTTGTTCGTTGCATCGTAGAATTCAGCGTCATAAATGGTGTCGATGTCGCCGTTTTTGCTGTTGCCGCTCCAGTTTAAGGTCAGGGTCTCGTTGTTGATGAGCTGCAGGTTTTTGACTTTCAGGCGGGTCTGGCTCAGGGCCACCACGTTGACGGTGTCCTCGGCCGAGTAGTAGCCCACCAGCGAATCACCGCGGCGGTGGCCGTAGCTGCGGTCGTCAATAAGCATCGCGCCGTCGGCACCGTCATCCGAGGCAAAGCGCAGCTTATCGGACGCTGTATCGTAAAAAGCGGAGTAGACCTGCCCGGTCAGGCTGTCCACCTCCACCACAATGGACGCGTTGAAAAGCGACTCATCGTAGACGTAGGGGTCCAACAGGCCGCGCACCATCTTGCTGGCGTCGCTGTCGGGGTTCGCCTTATCATAGTACAACGCGTAGATCTGGCTGTTGAAGGCATTGGCTTTTTCCGCGGCTCCGTCACCGAACTGTTCGCTCAATCCATCAGCGCTGAAGTGGTCGCCCAGCGTGCCGACTTCGCGCAGCTCCGTCAAAAATGTATCCATATCGCCGCTGGTATCCTTGCGGGTCAGGGCGATCTGGGCGGTCTGGAACACGGTGCGGGCGCCGGATTCGTTATGTTCGAACCGGGCCAGGCGGACATAGGCGATCAGCCCGGTGCCCGCCAGGGCAGCCAGGATGCCAAGAATGAGCAGCACGACCATCAGCTCCACCATCGTGAAGCCCCGGGCGGTGCGCAGTTTTTGTTTGATTTCCTTTATAATAGGCAGCACAAGTGTACCTCATTTATATCCGAGTGGTCGACGAAAATCGACAGAATTTTCCAATATAAGTAGGTTCATTATAGTATAACAGTTTGCAAGTTGCAAGAGGAAATATGGTAGTTTGCCTTGGCGGCGGGCACTAATTGTAGGGCTGCCCCTTGCCGCCGGTCAAAAAATTCCGTTCTTATATAACATAAAATTTGTCGAATCGCCTTGCATATTGTCGCAAGGTACAGTATACTTTAGTCTGTATAAAAGTGAAGGCAACTGAAGGGAGGCGGCGGGATGCTGTCTGATCGTATCGGCGCGAAAGTCCGGGGGGCCCAGGATGCTCCGCCGCTCTCGATGGCGGAAAAGCTGCTGTTTGCGTTTTGCGCCGCCGCGCTGGTCTTTGTCTGCCTGGCCGGCTATACCGAGCTGGACCGCCAGGGCAAGGCCCGCGCCGCGCTGACCCAGGTCAAGGCCGCCCAGCTGGCCGCCCGCGCCGTGTCGGCCCAATGCTACTCTGCCGGTACGCCGTTTGCCGACCAATCCACCCACGATGGCTTCGCTGAGGGCATCGCCGGACAAATCGAGACCCTGGGCGCTCTGCCCGGCGCTGTGACTCTGCTGCAGATCAGCGAGGACGGCTACACCGTGGAGCAGCTGCTCTACGCCGAGGGCGACATGCGCGCGCTGTACGACGCCGAGACCGGCTATACTGTCTGGCGGGCCGAGCAGCGCATCCGCTTTGACAGATCGGAGGGCGCGTGATGCTGCTGGTGGAGGGCCTGCTGGGACTCATCGCGTTTTTGCTGGGGGCCGCGCTGTTCAGCTTTATGAACGTCGTGGCCTGGCGGCTGCCCCGGGGTAAAAATCCGTTGACCGGCCGCAGTTTTTGCCCGCAATGCGGGGCTGCGCTCACCGCCGGGGATCTGATCCCGGTGTTCAGCTGGCTGTTCCTGCGCGGGCGGTGCCGCCACTGCAAAGCACCCATCCCGGTGCGCTACCTGTTGGTGGAGCTGCTGGGCGGCGTGCTGGCGCTGTGCTGCCGTTGGCGGTTCGGCACGGCCTACACGCTGGGCGAGGGGCTGTTCGGCATGCGGTGGCAGGGGCTTCTGGCCCTGGCGCTCTGCGGCGTGCTGCTCAGCATCGCGCTGATCGATGCCGAGACCCAGCTTATCCCCAACCGGCTCAACGCCGCGGTGGCCGTGCTGGCGGTGCTCAACCTGCTGCTCTCCCCTGCCCGGTGGGCCGGGGCGCTCATCGGCATGGTGTGCATCAGCGTGCCGATGCTGCTGCTCTGCCTGGCGATCCCCGGCGCGTTCGGCGGCGGGGACATCAAGTTAATGGCCGCTGCCGGGCTGTTTTTGGGCTGGCAGCATACCCTGTTGGCGATGTTTTTTGGCATTTTGGGCGGCGGGTTTTACGGCATTTATCTGCTGGCCGCCCGCAAGGCCGACAAAAAAGACCACTTTGCATTTGGACCATTTCTCTGCGTCGGCATTGTGCTGGCGCTGCTTTTCGGCGATCCCGTGCTTGCATGGTACTGCCGGTTTTTATAACGTTTCATCGTATTTTCGGAGGTTTTCCATGCCGCGTTACCGCTACACAGCCACGGCGCTTTCAGGCAAGACACTGCACGGTGTCACCGAGGCCGCCAGCGCCGAAGCGCTGTACATCACCCTGCGGGAGCAAGACCTGTACATGACCGACGCCAAAGAGGTCGGCACCAATGCCAGCGTCTACCGCCCGCTGAAAACGCCGGAGCTGGCGGAGTTTTGCCGCAGCCTGGGCACACTGCTTTCGGCAGGCGTGCCGCTGGTGCGCGCGTTTCGCATCATGGCGGACGAGCGCGGCCTGAACGCCCGCACAAGGCTGCTGTACAACACCTTATTAAAAGAGCTGCGCAAGGGCGTGCCGCTTTCCGACGCGATGCACCAGTGTGCGCCCGCTTTCCCGGAGCTGCTCATCGCCATGACCCGCAGCGCCGAGGGCACCGGCAGCATCGACGCCAGCTTTTTGCGCATGGGCCGCTACTACGACCGCGAGCACAAGGTCAACCAGCAGGTGGGCAACAGTTTGATGTACCCCATCATCCTGTCGGTCATGATCGTGGGTGTTATCGCTATTTTGATGGGCTTTGTGGTGCCCCAGTTCATGCCCATGTTTGAGCAGATGGACTCTCTGCCGCTGCCCACGGTAGTTTTGTTTGCTGTATCGGACTTTGTTTCGGCCAACTGGGTGCTTATCATTTTGGTCGCAGCCTTTTTGGTGGTGGGCGGCCGCATCGCGCTGGCCCAGCCCGCCGTGCGCCGCCAGTGGGACCGCATGCAGCTGCACGCGCCCATCATCGGCAAGCTGAACCAGAAGATCTGCACGGCCCGCTTCGCCCGCACGCTGTCCAACCTGTATTCCAGCGGTGTTCCCATCGTAGCTACGTTGATTGCCAGCCGCGACGCCGTGGGAAACCGCTGGATCATCAGCCAGTTTGACGAGGTGCTGGACAAGGTCCGCGCCGGCAACAGCCTGTCGGAATCGCTGGCACTGGTGGACGGCTTCGAGCAGTCGATGTCCTCCTCCATCGCCGTGGGCGAGGAGACCGGCAAGCTGGACGAGCTGCTGGCCACCATCAGCGAGACGCTGGACTTTGAGGCGGAGGTCGCCGTCATCCTGCCCATCTACCAGTCCTACGGCACGATCGGGCAGTCGAGTTCGACGTATTAACGTATACTTATAAAAGTCCCCCTGCGTGCCAGAGGGGGAACAGTGGCTGCGCGCAGGCGCAGACGGAGGGAGAGACAGTTCCACAAGCTGGCGATTCCCCAAATAAAAACGGTATCCTACTAAAGGAGAATGTCTATGCCCGTTTTAACCTCGCTTTATCTTTGCAACAGTACCGTGTATGCGGCGGTGGGCTCACCGACGGCGAATGGGGCCAAAATCACGGCGGCCTGCCAGACCGAACTGCCGGAGGGCTGCCTGATCAACGGCATCATCACCAACGAGGCCGAGCTGACCGCTGCGCTGCAAGGCTTTTTTGCCGCCAACGAGCTGCCTACCCAGCGTGTGGCGCTGGCGGTGGGCGGCAGCCAGTTCAACCACCGGGTGCTGACCCTGCCCCGCATGAGTGAAAAGAAGCGCGCAGCCGTGCTGACGCGGGAGTTTTCCACCGGCGGCGCCGACGTGACCGCCCCGCTGGACGACTATATGCTGCTTTCCACCGACAAAAAGACCAAGGCCGACACGGTGCTGGCCACCCGCGTGGAGAGCGCGGTGATCGAAACTTACATCAACCTGGCCGCAGCCTGCGGGCTGAAGCTGTACAGCATCGACCTGGCGCTGGCCGGGCAGATCAAGCTGGTGCGCGCCACCCCGGAGCTTGCCGGCAAGAGCTTTGTAGTGCTGCAATTTGACGGTGATTCGCTGATTGCAGGGCTGTACGAAAAGGGGCAGTACAAATACTCCACCCGCAGCCGGTTGTTCAATCCCCGCGGGACCGAGGCTTCGGGCACCGAGATTGGGCAGAAGCTTTCTGGTTTGATCCAGTTCCAGACCGCTGCCAAGAGCGAGCACCCCATTAAGGCCGTTTATTTCGGCGGCAGCACCGCCGCTGACTTGGCTGCCTGTACGCCGGCTTGCCGGGCTTTGCAGTTGGAGGTCGCCGCCTACCTGGAGACAGAAAATATCAAGCTGCCGGAAGGCATCCGGCTGGCGGATATTGCTTTAGCGGCCGGCAATTTGATTGATCGGTAATTTTTAGGTTTCGCGCTTTCGGTGTTCCGCCACCATGCGGCGGACACCTCGATATAAGAGCATATTGCTTTTAGGCCTTCCTTTTTGTGACCAAAAAGGAAGCGAAAAAGTCTCGCTGTTGCGAGGCAGCG
>ERZ1034976.1994-NODE-1994-length-14645-cov-4.126799_pt1 | contig 14645 bp, 7 predicted proteins | sample MGYA00520623_ERZ1034976 | MGnify/ENA primary metagenome ERZ1034976 (study PRJEB33766, sample SAMN09781774) | gut metagenome | biome: gut microbiome | host: Homo sapiens | place: Madagascar | study: EMG produced TPA metagenomics assembly of the PRJNA485056 data... | reverse complement strand
TCCTGGTATCGTCAGGCCGCAGAAAGTGCCACACCATTCTGGACTGTAGAATCTCAGACTGACCGCTTTAACCGGACCACTCCGCTTCTGACACTTCACTGCCGGATCTTTCTTCCGCAAAAAAGCAGTTTCGCCATCCTGAATGTTTCCGTCAGCAACAACCATATCAAAAACCGGATCGAGAACAGTTCCCTCAAAACCGTGGTATGGCTGAACGAAAATTCGCAGTTTTACCAGAGCGGTTCCCGCACAATCACAACACTGCCTGAAACGTATGAACCAGGGCCTTCCGGATATTATCTTGGAACCCTGAAACTCAAAAATGAAACCGTGATCGGCTGTATTTCCGCACTGGCTACCAGCTACTCAGAAGATATTTTTTATATCGCTTCGCTGGATTATAACGCCTATCCATATATGAACCGGATCAGCCTGATCCATATCACACTGATCCTGCTCATCCTGATACCGACCAGTGCTTTTGTGCTGATCTATTCCAGATATTTCAGCAGGCGCGTGATCACTCTCCGTGAGACCATGCATGAAGTCAGCCTCGGAAATTATGAGATCGCAGACTCTTTTTCCGGCAATGATGAAATCTCAGAGGCCTTTACAGATCTCGGTGTCATGGTCCAGGATATCCGCGATATGGAAGCTTCTGCCTATGAATCAGAACTCCGCACAAGGGAGCTTGCCAATCAGCAGCAACAGATGGAATTCAAGATGCTTTCCAGCCAGATCAACCCTCATTTTCTGTACAATACGCTGGAAACGATTCGAATGCGTGCGCTCAAAGCCGGGAACCGCGAAGTTGCCAATGCGATCAAGCTTCTCGGCAAATCCATGCGCTATGTTTTAAGCAACACAACGACTTCCTTCACCACTCTGGAAAAGGAACTCGATTACATCAGCACATACCTTGCGATCCAGAAACTTCGTTTCCATGACAGAGTAAATTACACTCTGAAAACAGCACCGGATCTGGATATTTCCCAGTTTCAGATCATGCCGCTGCTCCTGCAGCCGATCGTAGAGAACGCTGTCCTTCACGGACTTGAAGAAGTTGAAGAAAACGGAAAGATCATCATCCACATCCATCTCTGTCAGGAAACTCTGTATATCAAAGTTTTTGACAACGGCTGTGGAATGACACCGGAAGAAATTGAAAAAATGAAACAGAACATTTATAATCATCCAAAGGAATCCTCCCGAAGCATCGGACTCTATAACATCAACCAGCGTATCCAGCTCTGTTATGGTCCCGATTACGGACTCAAAATACGAAGCAAAAAAGACTGCGGCACTCTCATTACTATGATGATCCCGGGAATTCCGGCTTAAAGATACAGGAAGGGGGTTTAAGCCATGAAATTATTTATAGCAGATGACGAAATAGATGTACGTGAGGGATTACGCTATATCCTGGACTGGTCTGAGCTTGGTTTTTCTATCTGTGGCGAGGGCAAAAACGGCTCTGACACACTGGAACAGATCCTTGTTTCACACCCGGATATCGTTCTTATGGATATCCGTATGCCGAAGCTCTCCGGTCTTGAAGTGATCCGTCAATCCAGGGAGCAGGGCTTTCAGGGAAAATTTATCATCCTCAGTGGATACTCCGATTTTGCCTACGCACAGGAGGCGATCAAGCTTGGCGTAACCTGTTATCTGACCAAACCAATTGATGAAGACGCTCTCGAAAAAGCAGTTCTCGACGCAAAAGAATCGCTTCTTTCCGAACAGGACACACAAAAAAAGCTGGTCGAATACCGTTCCAAGGCCAGAGAATCCATCCTTCAGGATATCCTGCTCAACAAAACCAATTATGCCTATCTTGACTATCATGATATGGCTCTGGAAGCATCTGTCTATCAGCTTGTCATCTACACAAACTACAATCAGGAATCGTTTCAGACAACCTGGAATTTTGCTGATATCCTGCGGCTTGCCAACAAAAATCACAATTCGCTGGATTACATAAATCTTGAAAACATGAACATTATCCTGCTGAAAGAACCCTTCGCGCTGAACCGCTTTCAGGAACTTCTGAACCGCTACATCAGCCAGCCTCAGAAGGGATCTCCGCTGGATTCTCTTTTCCTGACCTATGGCCGCCCGGTGTATTCCGTAGAACAGATCCATATTTCATTTGAGGATGCACACGAACTGATGAAACGTCGTTTCTTCTGCAGTCCGAACCAGCACGTCCTGGGCTATTCCGATCTTCCGGAAAACGCCGATACACCGATCACTCATGAAGTAAAAAACGACATTTATTCAGAGCGTATTGCCAACTATATCCAGTCCGGAAACCTTCACATGCTGATGGAAGTCCTCGATGAACTCAAGAACGATCTGTATTATACACAGGTGGAAGTTCCGGTTCTGAAACATTATCTGGCAGATATCATGATCCAGGTAAAATCCATCATCATACATACTTACGGACTTGCAGATCTGCCGATCCCGAACAACGCTGCCATCATCAGCACGATCGAAGAAAAATATTATCTGTATGAGATCCTGCAGTTCTTCAACATGCAGTTCGAAATGTATATGAACGCGATCGACTCTCCGAGCCGCGAAAGTGTCATGGATGCGATCCTGAACTATATCGACCACAACTACCAGGAAAATCTCAAACTTGGAAGCATCGCAGAGCTGTTCGGTTACAACAGTTCCTACCTCGGCAAAGTCTTCAACAAGACCACCGGCAAAAGTTTCAACTCCTACATTGATGAAGTCCGGGTAGAAAATTCCAAGAAACTTCTTCTGGAACATGACTACAAGGTTTACGAGATTGCCCAGCGGGTCGGCTACACAAACGTTGATTACTTCCATAAGAAATTCAAGAAATACACCGGCATGAGCCCTGCTGAATACAGAAAAAAACGACTGGGAGATTGATTTCTCTCAGTCGTTTTTGTTATAGGTTCAACAAACAAGATTTATTCTGCCTCTTCTGTCGCTGTTGCTTCTGGTGTTGCTGTCACTTCTGTAGTTGTCTCATCTGCTGTCTCGTCTGTTGTATCACTATCTGTATGTGTGCTGTCATAGTCTGCTACGGTCTGCTCTCTTGCTGCTGCCTGATCTTTTGCGTTCTGCATATCAACTTTGAGAACATCTTCGTATCCAAGACCTTTGACGGTATCCTGCATGTTTTTGAGGATCGCATTGAACTCATCTTCGTCTGATGCAAATACCATCTGCCAGGAGCTGTCAACGATTGTTGTCTTGCACTGGTTTCTCAGTGTTGTGATGTCGGAAGATTCTTCCGGCTGTGTATAGGAAGTACCTGCTGCTACAGAAAGAGCATTGTTGTTTTCCAGATATTCAATAGTTGTCTGTGCTCCGTCTGCCCAGTCTTTCCACTCTGTATCAAGCTGTGTGGTGTTCTTTTCCAGAACGGAAGACCACATGGTTTCCATGTATGGCTCGTTGGTATTCGGGTCTGTATCAACAAGTGCTACGGTCTTGAAGTTCAGTGCAGATACACCATCTTTCCAGGAACCGCCGCCCCATTCATCCGGTACGGTCACATCGTTGCTTGGAAGTGCTTTTTCACCGAATTCTGTGAGAACCGGTCTGTCTCCGTCCATTTCCCATGTAAGACCTTCCGGACCTGCTGCACCGTTTGCCTGTCCTGCACACTCTACACCTTCCGGAGAGTACAGCCAGTCGATAAACTCAGCGATTCTCTCAGGCTCTTTTGCCTGGCTTCCGATGCTGATGACAACTTTTGCGTTACCTTCGGAATAGCATCCTGCGGTATATGGTGCGGAATCTTCGATGAATGCCGGCATAAAGCCCTTGCCTTCTTCTTTGTGTTCCGTTGTATTGTAGTAGGACGGTCCCTGATAAGACCAGAGAGAGGTAAGAACCTGTCCGTCACGGTATTTGTCAGAAAGGATATCATAGTTCTGAGTTGTTGATTCCGGATCGATCAGTCCTTCCTGATTTGCTTCAAAGAGGAATTTCAGTGCTCTTACATAAATTCCATCGCTGTCTGTGATATCCTGGAAATCACTTCCGTCTGCTTTTGCAAGAACGAAACCTGTACCGGTGTCATTATATCCGTAGAGGGAGCAGAAGTTCTTTGCTGCTACCATGGAGCTTCCATCCCAGTCTTTGAAGAGAGACAGCGCATAAGTCTTTTTGCCGGAGTCACTTTCCGGAATCTGTTCCTGGAGCTGCTTCATGATCGGAAGCCAGTCTTCAAGTGTCTTGATCTCCGGGCAGCCAATTGCTTCATATGCATCCCATCTCATGTAAGCGGCAACCATCGGCTCAATACCATCAGCGGAAACTTCCGGTGACTGGCTGGAGATCTCACTTGGGATCCCCCATACACCGTCCTGTCCGGCATTTTCGTTCGCTTTTGTGATCGCATCGCTGTAGTTTTTCATGACGTCTTTGTCTTTGAGAAGATCTGTCATGTCCATCAGAAGTCCGGCTTTTACCATATCTTTGAAACGTCCGTTTTCTGTACTGGAAATAATGATATCTCCGAGGTTTCCTGCTGCGGATCTTGTCTGGAACAGGGTGTCTCCGCCACCGGCTACGTTCGGTGCGATGATGTTCAGTTCAATGTTGAATTTATCTTTGACGATCTTGCCGAACCATCCGGACTGGATTCCCTGATAGTTTGCCTGGTCATCATATACATCTACGGTCAGAAGCTCATCAGAACTTCCGGAATCGCTGCTGTCAGATGCACTTGCTGTATCTTTGGAACTGCTGTCGCTTCCGCCGCATCCGGTCAGCACAGTTGTCGCTGCCAGTGCAGCACAGAGCAGAATGCCTACTACTTTTTTTTTCATCAAAATATCCTCCTTAACCTTTTACAGAACCAATCATGATACCAGATACGAAGAATCTCTGGAAGATCGGATATACAAACAAAATCGGCAGTACTACGATGACAGATACTGTCATTCGAATTGAAGTCGGGGTCTGCTGTGATGCAAGCATGGCTGCGGATACCGTTCCTGTATTACGCACCATAGCTGCAAGTGAGCTCGCCTGGTTGATATAAGTATACAGCAAATACTGCAAAGAATACAGCTTCTGATCTGTAATATAGATCAATGTATCCTGGAAAGAGTTCCACTGTGCAACAGCCGCCCAGATTGCTACCGTAGCAAGGATCGGTTTTGCTGTCGGAAGGATGATCTTCCAGAATATCGTCAGGATCCCGGCACCGTCGATCTCTGCCGCTTCCTGAAGTGATTTTGGCATGGACTCTACATAAGTCTTGACCATGATGATACTGAATGGCTGTACGATCGCAGGTAAGATATATACCCAGAAAGTATTGGTCAGATGCAGGGTTCTCATGGTGATGAACATCGGGATGATACCTGCATTAAAGTACATGGTGATCACGAAAAAACGATACCAGAATTTTCTGTGCCACAGCTCTTCCTGAGTAAAGATAAATCCAAGAAAAGCAGATGCAAGAACGGAGCATACAGTACCGATCACAGTTCTTGCAACAGAGATCAGTGCCGCCATCGGCAGACCATTCAGAGATAATACCTGAATATAGTTTCCGAGGTGGATCCCTTTCGGAAGGAAATTGATGGCTCCGTTTGCGCTCAGTTCATTGTTACTGATCGTATTAATGATCATGTAGTAAAACGGATATACACAGATCAGTGTGATGATAATGAATACCAGATAGTTGATGACACTGAATGCTACGTCTCCGCTTTTCATTTTTTTGTGTTTCTTTTTTACTACGGCTTCCATTTCTTCTCCTCCCTTCTTATATGATAGATGAACCACGGGTCTTCTTGGAAACAAAGTTTACGATAGCAAGCAGGGTCACGCTGACGATACTCTTCAGCATACTGATCGCCGTTGCCAGTGACAGGCTGCTTCCGGTCATACCAATGTTGTAAACGTAAAGATCAAGTACCTGGATGTGTTCTTTATTAAATGCGTTCTGGAATACATAGTACTGGTCCATACCGTTGTTCAGGAAGTTTGCTACGGACATCATCAGAAGTACGAAGAATGTCGGTGCAAGTGCCGGTACGGTAATGTTTTTGATAAGCTGGAAACGGTTTGCACCGTCTACTTTGGCGGCTTCATAAAGTTCCTGGTCGATTCCGGCGATCGCTGCCAGATACATGATCGCGCCCCATCCAAGACCTTTCCACATGCTCCATAAAGTCATCCACAGATATGTATGTGCGTCACTGTCCAGGAATTTGATCGGTGTTGTGATGATACCCATATTCTGGAGAACGGTGTTTACCATACCACTGTCTGTAAATAAGCTGAATGCTACAGAATAAACAAGTACCCAGCTGATGAAGTTCGGCAGAGTTGTCAGTGTCTGTACCAGATTTTTGAACCATTTGCATTTGATCTCATTCAGAAAGATTGCAAATGCTGCGGGCAGAATCGATGTCGCGATACCCAGTAAGCTCATGGCAAATGTGTTTTTCATTACCTGAATCATCTGAGCAACCTGTGTCTTATTTGCAAACAGAGTTTTAAACCACTTAAGTCCTACAAAATCGCACTGTGAAAGACTGAGCGGTGGTTTGTAATCATAGAAAGAATAGATCCATCCATGAAGTGGAAAATAAGAAAACAGGAAGCACAAAATGATAAACGGTATGAGGCAGTAAAACAGTCTGCGGCTCTGGGCTGCATTTCGTTTTGTTTTGCTAACCGCTTGATTTTTCATTTTAACTCTCTCCTTCTTTTTTTAAGTTGCGCTGCAGCTTCTCTTTAAGTCGCACTTATTGTATCATTTCTTATCTTACAGAAGATACCAGACAAATCGGACTGCAAATATAGGAAAAATCCTGCTTTTTGTAGTCGTGATCCGAATTAATCTATTTTTGACTGTAATTTACCTCTATTTTTGTCCGTAGTTTTTTGTGTGGAACGCCCATAAGATAGGAATAGAAATTGAGTCATTACTTATTTATGATTTACTTATGGAAGGAGAATTGCTATGAAATTCAATACGGAAAGTCCTGTTTTCCAGTTTCTTGGAACGCTTTTTGATTTTGTGATCCTGAATGTTGTTTTTCTGATCACCTGTATTCCTGTTGTGACGATCGGTCCGGCGGTGAGTGCGCTGTATACGATCACATTAAGAGAAGTACGGAACGAACAGGGGTATATCGTCAGACCTTACCTGACTGCTTTTAAAGAAAATTTCAGACATTCGTTTCTTTTATCCCTTATTTATACAGTGATCGGTGCGGTTCTTCTTTACAATCTGGCTTTCTGGGCGCAGATGAAAACCGCCGCCGGAACTGTATTCCTGATCGTGATCGCAGTATGTACCCTGCTTTATGTCATTTCACTTCTGTATGTATTTGCCCTGAGTGCAAGATTTGACAATACCATAAAGCGGACAGTAAAAAATTCTCTGCTGATCGCGCTGGCAAGCCCGAAACAGACTGTAATGATCCTTCTGATCACAGTGATCGGTTTTGCACTGGCCTATGTAAGCCCGATGTTCCGTGTATTTATGATCATTTTTGGTTTTGCATTTCTGGCTTACTGCGCTTCTTTCCCACTTACAAAAGTGTTTAACAAGTACGAAACCGAATAATAATATACAAGGAGATTTTTCACTATGAAATATGGATTTTTTGATGACCAGAACAAAGAGTATGTGATCACCGAGCCTATGACGCCAAATCCGTGGATCAACTATCTTGGAAATGAAGATTTCTTTTCTCTGATTTCCAACACTGCCGGTGGATACAGTTTTTATAAGGATGCAAAACTGCTCCGTATCACCCGCTACCGTTACAACAATGTACCGGCTGATACAAATGGACGCTATTATTTCATCAATGATGAGGGAACGATCTGGAACCCGGGATGGCAGCCGTCCCAGACACCTCTGGACAGTTATGAATGCCATCATGGTCTGGGATATTCCCGTTTTCATTCTTCCAAAAATGGAATCGCAGCTGACCTGACTGCTTTTGTGCCGCTTCATGAAACCTGTGAAGTCAATTATCTGAAACTCAGAAACACAGATTCCAAAGTACATAAACTGACACTGACTTCCTATGTGGAATTCTGCTTCTGGAATGCAGTAGATGATTCTACAAACTTCCAGAGAAACTTAAGTCTTGGCGAAGTCGAAGTCATTGGATCTGAGATCTATCACAAAACAGAATACAGAGAACGTCGTAATCATTACGCATTTTACAGCGTGAATCAGCCTGTCGATGGATTTGATACAAGCCGCGATGATTTTCTCGGAGCCTATGGTTCTATCCAGAAACCAAAAGCGGTTGCTGAGCGCACTTCTTATCAGACAATGGCGAGCGGCGGTGCTGTGATCGGTTCTCACAGAATTGAAGTTGAGCTTCATCCAGGTGAGGAGAAGACATTTATCTTCCTGCTTGGATATGCCGAAAATCCGGATGACCAGAAATGGGAAGCTCCGAATGTGATCAACAAAACACCTGCCCGCAAGATCATCTCCCGTTATCAGACCAGTGCACAGGTTGAAGAAGCACTTTCCAGACTTGCTTCCTACTGGGACAGTCTTCTGTCCAGATATACACTTTCCTGTGCGGACGAAAAACTTTCCAGAATGGTAAATATCTGGAACCAGTATCAGTGTATGGTTACATTTAATATGTCCCGTTCTGCTTCTTATTTTGAATCCGGAACAGGCCGCGGCATGGGATTCCGTGATTCCTGCCAGGATCTTCTTGGCTTCGTGCATCTGATCCCGGAACGTGCCCGTGCGCGAATTCTTGATATTGCAGCTACCCAGATGGAAGACGGAAGTGCTTACCATCAGTATCAGCCACTGACCAAGCGTGGAAATCTTGACATTGGAAGTGGTTTTAACGATGACCCTCTGTGGCTCATTGCCGCAGTCAGTGCATATACAAAAGAAACAGGTGATTTCAGTATCCTTAATGAGTCTGTTGACTTTGATAACGATTCCTCCAAAGCTGCCCCGCTTCTTGAGCACCTGAAACGCTCTTTTGAGTATACTCTGACCCATCTTGGGCCGCATGGTCTGCCCCTTATCGGGCGTGCCGACTGGAACGACTGTCTGAATCTGAACTGCTTCTCCAAAGAACCTGGCGAACCTTTCCAGACTACAGGACCATCTGAAGGACCAGTCGCTGAATCTGTATTTATTGCAGGTATGTTTGTAAAATACGCAAAAGAATATGCTCACATCAATGAGATCCTTGGAAAGAAAGAAGAAGCTGACCGCGCTTATCAGGCTGCCGATGATATGGATCAGGCAATCCTTAAGGATGGCTGGGACGGCGAATGGTTCCTCCGTGCCTATGATGCTGCCGGAGAAAAAGTCGGCTCCCATGAAAATGAAGAGGGCAAAATCTTCATCGAACCGCAGGGCTTCTGCGTACTTGCCGGAGTCGGCGTGAAAGAAGGAAAAGCCAGAGAAGCACTGGATTCTGTCAAAAAACATCTCGATACCAAATACGGAATCATGCTCCAGCAGCCGGCTTATCAGACCTATCATCTGAATCTTGGTGAGATTTCTTCCTACCCGCCGGGATACAAGGAAAATGCAGGTATTTTCTGTCATAATAATCCCTGGATCTCTATTGCAGAGACTGTGATCGGCCGTGGAAACAGAGCGTTTGAAATCTACAAAAAGACCTGCCCTGCATATATCGAGGATATCAGTGAGATCCATCGCACAGAGCCTTATGTATACTCCCAGATGATCGCCGGAGCCGATGCACCAAAGCACGGCGAAGCCAAAAACAGCTGGCTGACCGGTACTGCTGCATGGACATTTGTAAATGTTTCTCAGTATCTGCTCGGTATTCAGCCGGATTATGACGGACTGCGAATCGATCCGTGTCTGCCGGATGAACTCAAAGAGATCACTCTCGACAGAACTTACCGTGATGCTGTATATCATATCCATGTGATCAAGCCAGACGGAATCGAAAAGGGTGTCCATAAGATGCTTGTAAACGGCACAGAAGTTGATGGAAACCTGGTACGTCCGGTTGATGGATGCAAAGAATATAACATAGAGATTGTGATGGGATAATTCGTTTTTTCTGATAAAACCGGTAAAAAAATCCCCCGGAAGGAACTTTGGTTCAAGTTCCTTCCGGGGGGTATTTTCGTGATCTTTTTCTGTTACAGTTCGCAGGAAACGGTCTGGCAGATGTCTGCTACAGATCTGCCAGCATAGATCTGATAGGTTCCTGGTTCTACCGTAAATTTCTGTGTTTCTTCATCATAGTAAGTGAAAGCATCTGGATCAAGCGTGAGTTCTATTCGTCTGGATTCGCCTGCTGCCAGCTCTGCTTTTGTGAATGCTGCCAGCACTTTCTTTGGACGGTCGATCTCAGATTCTGGCTTTCCGACGTAGATCTGAACGACTTCTTTTCCATCCATTTTACCTGTATTGGATACTTTCAGACTGACTCTTACTTGTGGTTTTTCTCCCGGCATTTTGAGGACTACGGCAAGTTCTGAAAGGTCAGATTCTGTATAGGAAAGTCCATGTCCAAACGGGAAAAGTACCTCAATATCACTGGTATCATAATGACGGTATCCCACAAAAATATCTTCTGTGTACTCTACAGTTTTGCCTCCTGGAAACTCTCCGACGCTGTGTGCAGAGCAATCCAGATGTGTCTTTGGGAAGGTCTCCGGAAGTCGTCCGGACGGATTTACTTTGCCAAAAAGGACCTCTGCAAGTGCGGTTCCACCCTCCATTCCGGCGTACCACTGCCATACAAGAGTCTTTGCATTATCTATCCACGGCATCTCCACCGGTGAGCCGGAAACCATGATCACAACGGTATCTGGATTGACATCCAGGACCTCTTCAATAAGCTTATCCTGCTCATATGGAAGTTTCATATCCGGTCTGTCATGTCCTTCCAGATCCTGCAGATGATTCTGCCCGCCGATCAGGATAACAGTCTCATACTGTCCTGCTTTTTCTACTGCTTCTGCCCTTAAGGCGCGGCGTTTTTCTTCCAGTTCCTGACTTGCTTTTCTGGCTTCACCGGTGGAACCACCACCATTTTCCAGGCTGTCTGCCTGCCAGTTGACATCACTGTTCTGCGCTTCCATATCGTCCGCAAAATATCCCTGAACAAAGTCAACCTGTACGTTTCCACCAAGCAGTTTTTTGATTCCGAGAAGCGGCGAGATCTCATAAAGTGCTTTGATCTCTGCACTTCCTCCACCGTTGGAGTGAATACGGTTTGCATTATCTCCAATGACCAGAATACGGTCTGTTTTCTGTGAGAGAGGAAGTTTTTTATCCTCATTTTTAAGCAGGACCACAGACTCTCTGGCGGTTTCCAGAACGCTCTGACGATGCTCCGGAGTGTTGTAGTAGCCCGCTTTTCGCTGGTCTTTTTCTTCCCCGATCATGTGCAGACGGAACATCATCCGAAGGATGTTTCTCACCTTTTCGTCGAGCAGTTCTTCTGCAACCTCACCTTTTTCTACTGCCTCTTTCAGCGGCTGTGCCATGCAGTATTCATCGAAATTGTAGGTGACAGACATCTCAATATCAAGACCGCTTTCTCCTGCCTCTTTCGTCTTGTGAACAGCTCCCCAGTCGGATACAACCATGCCGTCATAGCCCCATTCTTTGCGGAGGATCTCATTCAGAAGTTCTTTATTTTCGCAGCAATGTTTTCCTTTGTAAAGATTATAGGCTCCCATCATAGAATAAGATTTCTGTGCAGCTTTTTTAAATGCCGGAAAGTAAATTTCTCTTGCCGCACGGTCGCTGACTTTGACATCTACCCAGAGACGTTCTGTCTCCTGGTTATTAATCGCAAAATGCTTCACACAGGCTGCAACATCTGCGGTCTGGATACCCTCGATCACCGGCACTGCCATCTCGCCGCTCAGGTATGGATCTTCACTCATATATTCGAAATTTCGTCCACAGAGAGGACTTCTTTTGATGTTGATCCCCGGTGCGAGAATGACATCTTTTCCACGACCTCTTGCTTCTTCTCCGAGGACTTTTCCTGTCTCATAGGCAAGCTTTCTGTTCCATGTAGAAGCCAGTGCGCTGTTGCTCGGAAGATAGGTCACATAGTCGTCACTGTTCCCTACCGGAACCCAGGAATCGTCAGGAAATTCGTTGCGGACTCCCATCGGACCGTCAGACATCTTGACTGGCGGAATCCCCAGACGCTCGACGCCTTCTGTACGAAAAAGCCCTGCGCCGTGGATCATGCCGATCTTTTCATCGAGAGTCAGCTCTTTTACCAGATCTTCGATCTGCTTTTCGATCTTTTCATTTTTCTGCATTTTTTCAACTCCGTAAAACCACTGTGATCTGTGCATTTCCCATACATTTGATCACCGTGTCATTGTCCTTTATCTGGTACTCTGCACCCTGTACATCTTTCGCAGTTTCATTTACAAGAACGATGCTGCAAGGTTTTTTTGCCTGTACCTGAATCTCAACTTTGTCACCATTTCTTTCAGCAAATACAGTTACCTCTACCTGTCTGTCCATTCCGCAGACAAATGTAGAAGCTTTTCCACCGTCTGTAAGAGAATATGCACGGATTTCCACATTTTTCGCATAATCATAGTCCGGTTTCATCTTCTCCTGTCCGACTGCGATCAGGCTGTTTTCTCTTGCAAATACAGGAATGCTGAGGTATCCGCAGTGCTCCTCATACCATTTGCCGCCTTCTTTGACTTCACCTGTCAGATAGTGTGTCCAGGTTCCCTCCGGCAGATAATAGATGGCTTTGCTTTCATCGTTAAAGATCGGTGCTACAAGGAGAGAATCACCAAGCATGTACTGTTTGTCCAGGTATGAGCAGTTACGGTCCTGTGTAAATTCCATGACCATGCTTCGCATCATAGGAACGCCTGTGGCGGCAGTTTCGATAGAATTTCTGTACAGGTACGGCATGAGCTGCGCTTTTACCTCTGTGAAATAACGCACAACATCTACTGCTTCTTCATCGTAAGCCCACGGTACACGGTAGGAAGTGCTTCCGTGCAGTCTGGAATGAGAAGACATCAGACCGAATGCAGCCCAGCGTTTGTACACATCCGGTGTGGAAGTGCTTTCAAAACCGCCGATATCATGGCTCCAGTAACCAAATCCGGACATGGTAAGGGAGAGTCCTCCACGAAGACTTTCTTCCATGGATACATAGTCAGACCAGCAGTCACCGCCCCAGTGTACCGGGAATTTCTGACCTCCGACAGTTGCGGAACGGGCAAACAGAACAGCCTCACCTTTGCCTCTCTTGCGCTCCAGAAGTTCAAATACTGTTTTGTTGTAAAGATAGGTGTAATAGTTGTGCATTTTTTCCGGATCAGAGCCGTCTGCATAGACGCAGTTGACCGGAATTCTCTCGCCGAAATCTGTCTTGAAACAGTCAACACCCATATCGAGAAGGACTTCCAGTTTGTCCTGGAACCACTTGCATGCTTCCGGATTTGTAAAGTCAACAAGTGCCATTCCCGGCTGCCACATATCCCACTGCCATACATCACCGTTCGGTCGTCTGATAAAGTATCCGTGCTCTTTTCCCTCTGCAAAAAGTACAGATTCCTGTGCAATATATGGATTGATCCATACGCAGATGTTGAGTCCTTTTGCCTTGATCCTGTCCAGCATTCCTTCCGGGTCCGGGAATACACGGGTATCCCACAGAAAATCTGACCAGTGGAAATCTTTCATCCAGAAGCAGTCAAAATGGAACACACGAAGTCCGATTCCACGGTCTATCATGCCATCTACAAAGCTTATAACTGTCTCTTCATCATAGTTTGTTGTGAAGGATGTGGAAAGCCAGAGACCATAGGTCCACGGTGCCGGAAGGGACGGTTTTCCTGTGAGATCTGTGTAGCGTTTCAGGACATCTTTCATGGTCGGTCCGTTGATCACGAAGTAATCTAGGCTCTCTCCTTTTACGGAAAATTCTACCTTTGTCACCTGCTCGGTTCCTACTTCAAAGGAAACTTTATCAGAGCTGTTTACAAATACACCGTAGCCTTTATCTGTCAGATAAAATGGAATATTTTTGTAGGACTGGTCAGTGCTTGTACCGCCGTCTTCATTCCAGATATCAACCGACTGTCCGTTTCTTACCAGTGCTCCGAAACGTTCGCCAAGTCCGTAGACATGCTCATTTACATCAATGCCAAGCTGCTGACGCATGTAAGCTTTGCCTTCCGGGTCCATATCATAGGCAAAACCGGTCCACTGGGTACGCATGTAGGCAAGGTCTCTTCCGCTGCTTGCAGTCAGAATTTTGCCGTCTCTTTCGTAAGACATGCTCCAGTTTTTCTTGTTGATGCGAAGGGAAAGATTTCCGGATTTTACAACGATCTCATCCTCTGTTTCTTCTACATCCATCGCACGGTTTTCGTCCAGGTTCAGGTCAAATTTCGGGCTGTGATCTTCCACTCCCAGATAATGGCTTGTCTGCACACGGATCACGTCCTCTGCCGGTGCTGTGATTCTGATCGTAAGATTGATTCCACCAAGAGTATCGCCTCTGTGTGCGATATGATGTGTCGGTGCACAGATCACAACTTCATGGTCATTCCTGTTTACAAAATAAGCTTCCTGTGGTGCAAAACATTCAATTCCTTCCTTCTGCAGCCAGCATCCATTTCCGAATTTCATATATCCATAC
>ERZ1034976.1991-NODE-1991-length-14657-cov-5.886865_pt1 | contig 14657 bp, 6 predicted proteins | sample MGYA00520623_ERZ1034976 | MGnify/ENA primary metagenome ERZ1034976 (study PRJEB33766, sample SAMN09781774) | gut metagenome | biome: gut microbiome | host: Homo sapiens | place: Madagascar | study: EMG produced TPA metagenomics assembly of the PRJNA485056 data... | reverse complement strand
CATTTATATTTAAAAAACTGTGAGACCTATGGTATAATAAATTCAAGGGATGCAGCTTGCAAATGTGTGCCGGCTGCATCCCTTTTTTCGGTATAAATCTGTTATACTGGGGATAGCAGATTTACAGATTGCGAAAAGGAGGAAAAAAGAGATGAAGAAAAGAATAACCAGGCGTATACTTGCCGGTTTCTTAGCATTCCTGATGTTATTTTCAACCGTAACATGGGATGAGCTGGCGCTTACTTCAGTGGCAGCGGAAACCGTAGAGAATACGGAAAACGGGGACATTTCCGACGGCGACAAAGAGCCGGTACAGGATGTTTCCGGCGGAGGCGCAAAGATAAAGGAAGGCGCAGCCGGTGAAGAGGATGTTTCCGGCGGGGAGGATATTTCCGGTGGGGACGAACCGATAGAAGAAAAGGCTTTCAGGGCATTCCTGTTTAACAGCAAGGAAGACATGGAAAGCTACATAGGCGGACATACGGATGATTCTGTCCTGAACCTGGACAGTGTTGTGGATGCGGATACGGTAAGCGATGCGCTGACCGCCCTGCAGGAAAAAGGCCAGGACGACGGCTATGCCCTGGTGTGCCAGGTGACGGACGTAGATCCCGGCAACTCCGCTGCTTATGAGGATATTACGGTAAGCAGTGATTTCAAGGCAGTGGTTCTGGACGGCACTTTGCTTATATCGTACTGGTGGGATGAGGAAAACAAGGTAGAATATACGATTTACCGGGGCGTGGAAAAGGAAGGAGACTATGACCTTTTTGCTACGGCTGATGAAGAAACCTTTTATGCCTTTACCTGGGGAGATTATGTAGACAAAACGAAAGCATTTACCATGGAGGAACTGGAAGAAAAGTATGTTGTCACCTTTACGGAAGATGCCCATGCGCCCCAAATGTGCATGAACAGTATTACCTTAGATACCGCACAGACGGCAGTGTATGTGATGACAGAACGGGTAAATCTGTTTAATGACGATGAAAACGGTTTCCGTATCGCGGTGAAGAATGCCGGCGGACAGTATGCTGATTTCTATCTGGTTGGCAGTTACCAGTATATGGAAAATAGCTTAAGGGGAGACGGCAACGTAAACCTGCACTTAAGAATCGGCGGACTGGATGCATCCGCAGTAAGTGGTTTCCATAAAATCCGGTTTGAAGGAAACAAAGACCTGACGTACAGCGAACTGCATCTGCGGGAAGCCGGTTATACCGACATTGACGGCTTAGAGGCGGTGAATATAAATGCCGCACTGATTTTAGACTATAGCAAAGACGGCGAAGAAACCAAGGTAGAAGATGCAGCTCTCATTCAGATAAAGGGAGAGACGGCTGCCACCGAAGGAAACTATATCAATATCCGTTACGATGGTCTGTGCTTCGGCGAAGAAGACGGTAACCACCGTATGGAACCGAATGTAGGGGAAAAAGTAATTGACTTTGCAGACGGTGCGGGTAAATATGCAGATAAATTCCGTTATCACGGCAGACCCGTGGACGAAAACGGCTGTATTGCGGAAGATGCGGATGAAAGTCTTTACAGAGGATATGTCTTTAACAGCAGGGAAGACATGGACCTCTATATTAACGGCGATATGAGAGACGAAGCGCTGAATGCAGACAGTGAAGTATATGCAAGCTCCATGGATGCCGTACTTGCCAAGCTGCAGAATAAAGCCATGGGAGTGCATGTATTGATCCGTCAGCAGCAAAATGCGGAAGTGACGGAAACGACTACACTCCCGGCGGCATTTAAGGCGGTTGTAGTGGAAACCACCAGACTGGTTCCCCACTGGTGGGACGAAGAAACACAGACCGAGTACATAATCTGGCGTGCGCGGGAGAACGAGGAACAGCAGGAAAATGACCTGTATGCTACGACAGATGAAGAGAAGTTCTATGCGTTCAACTGGGAAAGCGGCATAGATGCTTCTGTGTCATACAACAAAGAAGACCTGCAGAAGAAATATCCCGCATGCTTTGAGCCGGATGATTACAATCCGGATATCAGACTGGACACAATTAACGTGGAAAGTGCGGAAACGGCTCTTTATTTTGTGGGAGATTCCGTTGCGTTACAGCCGGACGGAAGCACTACTATCATGAACAACGATACCGGCGGAAACGCAGTGGATGTGTATTTTGTAACGGGAAATGTACGGACAGGTAATTTTGAATGTTCGGAAGCAACCAATCTGCATTTACAGACACTTGAGTTCAGCACGGAAAATGCGAACCTGGATGTCCGGAATATTTATGTTGAAAAATACAGGGACAATGCAGATGTCAATCTGAGTATTCTCTGTAAAACATCTCCCTACGTAAAGGCTCTGGAAGTAGGGGCAGGCGTAGACTTACAGTTCAATTTCAATTACTGGGACGCCGAAGGAAACGAAACGAAGTTAGATAATGAACAGAAGCTGTTGCTTATTGGAAGCCTGAAAATGGCGGACGATGACAGGAGTATCCGTTTACATTACGATGGCTTATGCTTTGAAGAAAATGACGGTGAACACCGTATGGAACCTGCAACAGGTGAAGAGGTAATTCGATTTTCCGACCAAAGCGCTGCCTATGCTTCCCGCTTTTTATACGATGGCTGTCGTGAAATTGATGAAAACGGCCGTGTGGGAACAAACGAAGCGCTTTACAGAGGTGTTCTTTTAGACGTAGCTACTTACAGTGCGGTCTGGGAGGAAAAATATAACGAGAGCTTTGACTCCGACTGTGTATTTTATGCAGACTCTCTGGAGGAACTGTTTGACCGGATGAGCCGGGGAAATCTGGAGAAGAAGCTTGGCTATGCGGCAGTCTGGACCCAGAACTGGATTCCTGGCGATACTTATGAGGATATCAATATTCCGGCAGAATTTAGGGGCGTCCTGTTCTTAGGAGACGGACACGAAGACACCTGCTATATTGATGAAACCGAGTACCGTGTTTATACTATTTTCTACACCGAAAACCATACCGATGAAGAAGAGGTGCTGGTAAGACGTTTTGCCATTCTGAAAGAAGACGAAGAGTACCGGGAAATCACGGATGGGGAGAACGGTCCCGAATTTAAGGATGATACGGTTTACACAAAGGCAGCATTTGAGGCCTTAAAGGAAGAACTGCAGCCGAGGGAAGGCACCGGCGTTATTATAAATAAGGCAAGCTTCCATACACGGCAGATAACCATGCACAACATGACTGAAATCTGCATCGGTACCGGCATTGAGATGCGGAAAAACGCCGAATACAATGCGGATGACGAATTAGTTATCAAGGGTGCGGACGGTACTCTGCGGAATGCCCAGATTGTAGTGAGAAACCTTTATCTGGCAGGACAGATTACCTGTTCCGACGAAGACCAGTCAGGACTTATTATCAAGGTGGAGGACCGTCTGCAGGCATACAGTGTAAAGGCAGGCATCTTAATAGTAGGTACGCAGAATGAGGAAACAGCACATGTAGATTACATCGCTCCGCTGCACATTAAAAACTGGATTCATATTGCGAATGAAACTTATTTCTCCCTCATGGACGACTACCACGGCGTATTGTTCTATACCGCGGAACTGAGCCTGGCTGCCATGCTGACTGTCGATTATGCGGACACAGGATCCCCGGTACGCGGGGAGACGGTTATGGTAGGCGGACTTTCCGGTTCCCACGAGGAAAGAGTGGAAAATTTCGTAATATATGACCGGGCACATGATAAAAACTATGAAATTACGGCAGACGGTGTGGCTGCCATGGGCAAGTATTCCGTCATTCTCTTTGATTCCGAAGAGAATCTGGATAAATGGACGGAAGAATGGGATGACAGTACCATCGCCCAACAGTACGACGAAGAAAACTTACAGGATGCTCTTGATCTGGTAGAAGATTATGAGAAAGACTGCTATGTACTGGTGGTTACCTGGGATGAGGTAAAGGGCGCCGACAGTGTGGAAGTGCCGGAAAACGTAAAGAAAATCGCCTTTAACGGCTGGGACGGTAAGGACTTTGCATTAAGAGAAGTGGTAATGGAAAGCAGCGATACCATGCTGCAGATTGACAGCGCACTTGTTTCCGATGACGGTACATTTACCGTTATCTGGTTGGATGGCGGTGACGGTGAAATCTTCTTTGCTGCCGCACAGGAAAAATTAGAGAAGGTGGTATCCTGTGACGGTGACGGAGACGATGCCGGCATACTTCTGGTACCGAAGGAAGCAGAGGTAGTACTTCCCTTCATTGAGCACTTCCGTGCAGTAGTATTCCAGGGTGGTACACTTATTCTGACAGCGGAAAAACGGACGTATCAGTTTGCATATATTACCCTGGAAGCCGAAAGCAATTTAGTGCTTCCTTCCTATAATCCGAAGCATGTACCGGAATTTGAAAAGATAGAAGCCAAAGGCAATGCCCTGAATGTTTCCTTTGAAGGTACTTCTGCCATGGATTACGGCAGCCGGATTGTAAAATATACAGACTGGGAATATGAAGATGCCATGAGGCAGTACTTAAGGGTTTCTCTTCCGTTTGGTATTCTGGACTATGAGGGAACCTTAAGAAAGGTTGCTATACTGGATGATAATTCCCTGGATTACCGGTTCACATATGAAGATACGGCGGATACCGTAAAGACGGCAAGAGTTGCTTTAAGAAGGGCTTCCGATGCGGATATTCCTTTAGGGGATAAGTACATTGGGGTATCCGACAGCAGTACGGTTTACCGCAATGCGGTAAGCTCTGTGACAGTAGCAGCCGGCGGTACGAATGATGTCTACTTGGTAGAGATAGGCGTTACCAAAAACTTTGGTCCGCAGGAGCTGTATCTCTGGTACACCTCCGAAGAGGAAAGCTTTGTCATCGGTAAGTTAGAGGTATTCAAGGAAGTAGAAAATGTTAAGGTTGTTAAGATTTATGAGTGGGAGCCGGTGACCTATACCTACGGATTACCGGGAGTGGAAAATCCGTCGGCAGGGGATATTACCCCGAGCAGTATAAAGGCTCTGTTATCCGACGGCAGAACGGTAGAACTCAATACCTTTTGCGCAAATGGCGGCGGATTTACGGCAAAACCCACGCAGACAAAAACCTTCACCCTGACAGCACAGGCTTACAGCGGCTATGAATTTGCGGAAGGTGTCAGCGATATGGTTTCCTACAAGGTAACGGTGCAAGGAAAGCCTTATGAAATTATACAGAAGAGCGGACTTTCCGCAGGAACGCATACCCTGGATGAATATAAGAATTCCCGAGAATTTGTTTTTGTAAGTGACACAGGAGAGGAAGTTACCTGGCATTACATGTATGATGACGGCGAACAGAGCAGCTTCAGTGAAGGCATTTCCAATAAGACAATGGTATTTGATTTGCCTTATCTGCTGGAGCAGGATGGAAAGGTTACCGTCCGGTTATACATTGCCGGAGATGATAAACATCCCGCAAGCCAGGTTTATACTTTTGAATACAGCGTTTGCTATGATGATTTCAACATTACCGTAGAAACCATTCCGGCGCAGGAGTATACGGGCGCACAGATTAAGCCTGTAGTGAAGGCTTACGACGGTGACAAGCTGCTTACGTTAAACAAGGATTATACCCTTTCCTATAAGAACAATATCAATGCGGCAGCCGCAGGCAGCGAGAATGCGCCTACCGTAATTCTGAAAGGAAAAGGCGCGTACAGCGATACCATTGAAATTCCGTTTACTATTAAGTCCAAGTCCTATTTTACGGATATATCCGGTAAAACGTTCCTGCCTCTTACCGAAACAGACGGCATATGGACTGCGGATTTAAAGGATGCCGGGATTGTGGTAAAGGACGGAAAGAAAGTCCTGAAAGAAGGCACGGATTATACCGTAACCTACAGTGTATATACCGGTTCAGATTTTAAGAAAATGGACTCTTCCGTTGTCATATGCACAGAGAATAATACAACAGCATTGATTGAGGTAAACGGTAAGGGAAATTATGAGGGAGCTGTCATTTTCCATAATGTAGATTTAAGCTGCCGGACAGACTTTACCAAGGCAAAGATTACGCTGGCACAGAGCAAGGTAACTTACATGGGAGGCAGAGAACTGGATAACCGCAACCCGGTTACCGTGAAACTGAACGGCAAGGTTATTGATGCAAAGTACTACGAGGTATCTTATGCAGACAATGACAAGCCCGGAATGGCTACCGTTTATGTATCCGCTAAGGATGAGGTGGACGGAGAAGCCAATATTTACGCCGGCATTATTTCCGCGACCTATCCGATTGTAAGAGCTAAGCTCAGCGAAGCGGTATTTGACAACAAGGGTAAGATTGCCGACAAAGAATATGCATTCGGAGAACCGGTAACGGTGGAAAACGGAGAGGATTACCTCTTAACCGGACGCAGAGCGGACGGTACGGCAAATACCATGATACTGACCGAAGGCGTGGATTACGAAGTTACCTATCAGAAAAACATAAGTGCCGGAACCGCAACGGTTATCTTTACGGCACTGGACAGCGGTGTCTACACCGGAAGTGTGAAAAAGACCTTTAAGATTGTAAAACCGGCATTGTTTGTAAAGAATGCTTCCACTAAAAAGATGGAATTAAATGAAAATCTGGAAATCTTAGTGGTAAGCGAAAGCGATATTTTCCGCACAGTACTGAGCGGAAGCAATATGGGCACCATGGGCTCCCTTACCTTTGAGGAGCTTGGCGTCACACCGGGGGTTTATGTAACATACAAGGGAGTGACACTTAAGGAAGGCGTGGATTACAAGCTGACGATTGCCAACAATAAGGCGGTCAGCACCTACGACAAGAAGGGCAATCCTGCGAAGTATGCAGCCATCACCATTACCGGTATGGGCAATTTCACAGGCACTCTGAAGGGCAGCTTAAAGGATGTACCGGGACTTACCTATACGGTAGAGCCTCGGTGGCTGATGTGCAGGGATCTGAATAATCCGGATGCCACAGCAAACTGCGGTGAAGAAGTTTTCTGCAGCATTCCTTCCGTTGTCTATAAGAAGGGCGACAAGACCGTTTACAAGCCGGTGCCGGTGATTACTTCTTACGATACCGGCAAGAAGCTTTCCGCCGGTAAGGATTATACGGTTACCTACCTTGACAACACCAATAAGAATATTCCGGTGGATGAAAAGACCGGACTTCCCACCGAAACCGTGTATCAAAAGGTAAAGATTGAATTCAAGGGCAATTACCGCGGCGAAGCAGTATGTACATATGCCGTAACACCGCTTGACTTCAAAAAGCTCATTGTGACAGTGGATAAGCAGACCTATGCACCGGGCGAGGAGGTTCCTCACAGTGCCATCCATGTAAAGGTAAGCAAGAACAGCAAGGAAGAACTGAAAGAAGGCGTGGACTACACCGTTGTCTGGGATACAGGCAGATTTAAGGTAGGCACCGGAGAAATTTGTATCGAAGGCATGGGAGCTTACAGCGGAACCCGCATCATAAAATACACTGTGGAAAAAGCAAAGTTTGACTGGGAGAATGAAAACTTCCGGATTACCGTAATGGGTGACAATATCTATGGAGAAGAAAACTCTACCGTATACATGGATAAGAAGGGTGCAGCGCCCGGTATCCATATCTTATACGGACACCGCGTTCTGAAGGAGGGCGTAGACTATACGGTTTCCTACACGAACAACAAGGCAGTCACCACGGACAGTAAGCCCGCCACCTATAAGATTACCGGTAAGGGTGACTTCACAGGCACCATAAGCGGTACTTACAAGATTGTTCCGAAGACTCTGAATAACATCGGCTGGGGCAGCGAATGGGATATGACGATACAGCCTGTGGTGTACAGATCCACAGCTAAGAGCTACAACGTAAAAATTGCCCTTAAGCAGAACGGCGTTCTCTTAAAGGAAGGCAAGGACTACCGCATTGTTTACGAGAAAGACCAAAGCGGCAAGTACGCAAATGATGCTTCCTATTTCACGGAAGAAGCGGTTACGAATGGCTGCAAACTTACCTTTACGGTGGAAGGCATGGGCGATTATTGCGGTACAGCTACATGCAGCACTGTCGTGCTGCCGGTGGCGATAAGCAGGATGAACATAACCTTTGACGGTCCGCTGGACTACTGGGTAACCGACCCGGATGAAATCTTAGCGAGAGCGAAAATTACCTACAAGATAGGGAAAAACACCTATACACTGAGTGAACAGTTAAGGGATATTTTGCAGGTTGAGGTACAGAATGTTTCCGTAAATGGTCTGAACGGTAAGGCGGTACTGGACACAGGATTGGGAGTAGGTTCCAAGAACTTCACCTTCAAGTACTATCCGAAGAATGTAAACAGACAGAGGTTGTAAAGTAGTATGTAAAAAACCTACTGCCTTAGGGCACATACTGCCTTAGGCACATACTACCTACGGCACATACTACCTACGGCACATACTACCTGCGGTAGTAGAAAATAGCGAAAAGGATGCAACCAGCGATGCAATCGGCTGCATCCCTTTTTGCGTGTTTAGCGGCAACAGGGAGATAAGGGGAATTACAAATTGTGAAAAGGAGAAAAATGCGGAAAATCAAAAAAATTATAGGAACCTGTATCATTATTGCATTTATTCTGTTTGGATTATCACGGATGAATAGGTGTGGAAATAACTTTCCTCGTCATGAAATACCGAATGACAAATTTTCTTATGTCGTATGTAAAGAAATGGGGGATGACATTTGGTATCATTACAAGAAAAAGGGACGGTCAGGGGAGAAGGAGTATTGTTTTGTGATAGAAAAGTGTGACAGGGATACCATTACCCGCTTTTCAAAGGTTTTGAACGATCTTGCACGAAAGGAAAAGAAAAAAATAGCCGTATATGTGAAAGTGGAAAATACTCATGGGGTAGAAAGTGTGCTTAGTCTGAAGAATTATTCCAACGATAATTCCGAACAGGCAGACTATGAAGGTTTTTATGCACTTTCAATATCATATTTTATGAATTCAGAAGAGGAAAGTTTTAAGGCCCCACAAACATATACAGGGATAGAAGGAATTAAACATCTAAGAATTGACAGCGAAATGCAGAAAAAAGCCGAAGAACAGGGAATAGACTGGTATGAAATCTGGCCGGATCTGGAAGATGTAGTAATAATAGATTAACAAACAGGGTGCTGCAACAGGCACCCTGTCCGGTGAGGACAGAGCGGAGGGAGAATTACATGGAACAGAAGCGAATTTGCAAGCGATGCTTACTGCGGGAATACGACGAAACGGACTATAAGGAAAAAATAGAGCGGGTGCTCAAGCTGATGAAAGAAAAGGAAAAGGTGCCGGGAGAACTGTATGAAAAGCGTCTGCAGGTGTGCGGACAGTGCGAAAAATTAGCGCAGGGCACCTGCTTAAGCTGCGGCTGTTATGTGGAGCTGCGGGCGGCTGCCCGGACGGGAAGCTGTCCCTGTCAGTACTGGTAAGTTGTTGTCCGATTGGAGCATGTGCGACGAAATGGAGCAGACAGAAGGAAAATGAGGAGTTATACTGTCTAATGGTTAGCGGAAGCTAACAGAAAGGAATGGAAATGGGGATAGATACAAACACAGGTAAGGATTGTCAGGTATGGAGATTTTCTAATGAGTCGGGAGAGGGAGCCATGACCGGTTATATGCTGTTTCCGGGCGTGATGCTTCTTTTCAATGATTTTCATATGGAATATTTTGACTCTGCGTATGAGCCACACGGAAATATGCTGGCGATTGACCACTGCCGGGAGGGACGTATGGAGTACAAGGCAGGTAAGGACACCTTTTCCTATGTGACGGTGGGGGATATAAAGTTAGACAGCAGACAGACCCACACCGGCCGGTTTGTGTTTCCGTCCGGTCATTTTCATGGCGTTACGCTGGCTTTTGCATGCGGAAGGACTTCCACGCAGACGAAAAATACCGCGAAAAGCGGCTTTTGCGGATGGGAGGGAGTTCCCGCACCGGAGGATATTCTGCAAAAATTTTCGGTAGGACAATACCCCGTGGTCTTAAGGGGGGCGGAGAATCTTGACAGGATTTTTTCCCAGATGTATCAGGTGCCGGAGGAAATCAGAATACCGTATCTTAAGGCGAAGGTAATAGAGCTTCTGCTGCAGCTTCAGATGCTTAAAGCACCGGAAGCGGAGGACGGACAGCTTTATTTTCACAGAAGCCAGGTGGAAAAAGTGAAGGCGGTACATAATTTCCTGATGGAGCACATGGAAGAGGCATACACACAGGAGGAAATGGCAAAGAGGTTCCATATCGGGCTGACTGTCATGAAGCAGTGCCACAAATTCATTTACGGAGAAACCATAGGGGAGTGGCTGACTTCGTACCGGATGATGCGGGCGGCGGATATGCTGACAGACAGAACGGACGTAAGCGTGGCACAAGTTGCCGGAACGGTTGGGTACGACAGTGCCAGTAAGTTTGCGGCGGCTTTTAAGCGGAGCATGGGGCAGACTCCTACGGAATACCGGATGAACAGAGAAAGGACTCATTTATCATGAAAGAAAAAAAGGACAACTGGCTGAAAAGCTTATTTGGTTATGCGCAGGGCTTTGAAGGAAAACTGGCCGCTTCCGTTATTCTGTCCGTGACCGGCATTATGGCGGGGCTGGGGGCGTTTTTTGGGATGTACGAAATCCTGAAAGCATTTATAAAAGGAGTGGCGGATGCGAAAACCGTGCTTATCTGGTGCGGGGCAGCGCTTTTTGCCTATCTGATTAAGGTACTGTTTTTCGGACTTTCCACGGGACTGTCCCACAATGTGGCATACCACATTTTAGCGGGTCTTCGGAAGCGTCTGACGGACTGCTTTTTACATGCTCCGTTAGGGGAAGTGGAAAAGCACTCCATCGGAGAAATCAAGAGCATTATGGTGGACAAAATCGAGAACATCGAACCGCCTCTGGCACACATGGTTCCCGAAGGCGCCGGACATATTGTGCTTCCCATCGTGAGCATCATTGCCTTGTTTGTGATTGACTGGCGTATCGCACTGGCTTCGTTTGTCACGTTCCCGGCGGCGTTTATCTGCATGGGGCTGACCTTCAGGATAAGCGGTAAGAGTTTTGACATATACAACAATTCCAATGCCTATATGAACAGCACCATCGTGGAATACATCGAAGGCATTGAGGTCATCAAGGCATTCGGCAGGGCGGGCGTATCCTATGAAAAGTATGCCAAAGCAATCACGGACTTCCGTACCTTTGTCTTAAAATGGCTTTCCTCCACCTGGGTGACCATGAAGCTGGCATTTGCCCTGTTCCCGTCCACGTTAATCGGCACTCTGCCGGTGAGCCTGTATCTGGCGTCCTGCGGAAAAATAACGGTGGCGGAAGCAGCTCTTGCGGTGATGCTTTCCCTTTCCATGGTAGGTTCCCTGGCGGTTTTGGAGGTCTATTCCGAAAACATGCGTCAGGTGAAAATGACGGTAGAAGAATTAGAACAGTTTTTAACCATGGAAGAACTGCCGGAGCCCAGGGAAAGAGCAAAGGTTTCCGGCTGCGACATAACTCTTTCCGATGTGCATTTTTCCTATGCGGGCGAACCGGATAAGGAAGTGCTGCACGGCGTGGATTTGAAACTTCCGCAGGGCAGCTTTACGGCGCTGGTCGGACCTTCCGGCGGCGGTAAATCCACGGTTGCCAGGCTGATTGCCCGTTTCTTTGATGTGACGGAGGGCAGCATTACCATTGGCGGCGTGAACGTAAAGGACATTCCCATTTCCCAGCTTTCCGAAATCGTTAGCTTTGTGACCCAGGACAATTTCCTGTTCCGCTGCTCGTTGCTCGAAAACATCCGCCTTGGCAACCCGAAGGCAACGGATGAAGAGGTTAAGGAAGCGGCAAGAAAAGCCCGGTGCGAAGAGTTTATAAAGAAGCTTCCCTTGGGCTACGATACCCCGGCAGGAGAAGCGGGCAAGCGGCTTTCCGGCGGTGAAAAGCAGAGAATTGCCATTGCCAGAATGATTCTTAAAAATGCGCCCATTGTGATTCTGGATGAGGCTACGGCATTCACCGACCCGGAAAACGAGGATAAAATCCAGAAGAGTATTGCGGAACTGACAAAGGGCAAGACCTTGCTTGTCATCGCACACAGACTTTCTACCATAAAAGATGCGGACCGGATTGTGGTGCTGAAAAACGGCAGCATAGAAGCCGTCGGCAGACAGGAAGAGCTTCTTTCCGGATGCCCTCTTTACAGACAGATGTGGGAGGCACATATCGGCGCCAGAAACTGGGCGGTATCGGTAGGAAAGGAGGAAAACGGTTATGTTTAAGACAGTAAAACGTATTATTTCCTGGTGCGGAGAGTTTAAGGGAAAGCTGTATGCCGGTTTTGTATTCTCCTTCTTCTCCCACTGGTTTGCGGCGCTGCCCATTGCAGTGGCGGCATACACCATCGGACTTTTGATAGAAGCCGGGAAAAACGGAACCTCTTTTGACAAAAAATGGATTGGACTCAGCATTCTCATCCAGCTTGTGTTTGTTTTTTTCCGGTTCCTGTTTGACTACCTGCGCGCCCGTTTTCAGGAGGGCATCAGCTATGAGCTGGCAGCCAGGGACAGACTGGCGGTGGGCGATGCCTTAAAGAGAGTGTCTTTGGGATATTTTGCCACCAAAAACACAGGCACGATACTTTCTGCCATTACCACGGGACTCGGAACATTAGAGGGTATGGGCATCCGTATGATTAACAACTTTGTCAGCGGCTATCTGAACTTTACTGTTATTTTCATCTGCCTTCTGGTGATGAACCCGCTTGTTGCTTTCATCGCACTGGCAGCAGTCTTACTTTCCTTCCTGTTTCTTTTAGTGATTTCTTCCTATTCGGCAAAAAATGCGCCGGTGGAAGCGGAGGCAAACCGGGACCTGACGGCAGCAGCCATTGAATATGCCAGAGGGCTTACCATTGTAAAATCCTTCGGACAGGACGGCGCTTCCATGGATGCCATGAACAGGGCGATTGAGGACAGTAAAAAAATCCATCTGAAAATCGAATGGGGCTTTGTGCCGGCAAACTGCATGCATCTGTTTGTATTAAAGGCAGGCTCCGTGGCGCTTGCGCTTTCCGCCTTTCTTCTGTGCATGAAGGGGGAAATGAATATTTCCACCATGCTGATGTTCGTGTTTTTTTCCTTCGGCATTTTTGCCAGTGTGGAGCCCATCAGCGACAGCGCCCACACCTTAAGCGTGATAAACGATGCCATGGACCAGCTTGATGCCCTGAAAGAAGACCACTTCATGGATGAGAACGGCAGGGACATTGCGCTTACCAATCATGACATTGCCTTTTCCCATGTGGACTTCGGCTATGACGAAAGAATGATTCTGAAAGATGTGAGCTTTACCATTCCCGAAAAGACTTCCACTGCCATTGTGGGACCTTCCGGCTCCGGCAAGACCACCATCTGCAGTCTGCTTGCCCGCTTCTATGATGTAAATGACGGCAGTATTACCGTGGGCGGTGTGGATGTCAGAAGGATGACCTGCGAAAGCCTGCTTTCCAACATTTCCATGGTGTTCCAGAATGTGTATCTGTTCCATGATACCATCCGCGCCAACATCTGCTTCGGCAAGTCGGATGCCACGGAGGAGGAGATGACAGATGCTGCGAAAAAGGCATGCTGCCACGATTTCATTATGGCGCTGCCGGACGGCTATGACACCGTAATCGGCGAGGGCGGCGGTACCCTTTCCGGTGGGGAGAAGCAGCGTATTTCCATTGCCCGGGCAATTCTTAAAAATGCGCCCATTATCATTCTGGACGAGGCAACCGCCAGCATTGACCCGGAGAACGAGCATCTCATCCAGAATGCCATCTCCGAACTGACCAGGGGCCGCACCATCATCACCATTGCCCACAGGCTGGCAACCATTGAACAGGCGGATCAGATTTTAGTTGTGGATGACGGACGCATCGTGCAGAAGGGCACCCATAAGGAATTGATTTCCGTGGAAGGCCGTTACCGCGAATTCATTCAGATCAGGGAAAAAGCCGAAGGCTGGAAAATATAAGGCATAATATCTATACTTTGTCCGTTGACGGAAAGCTGCCCGGATGATACCTTAAAGATAACGGTAGCTTTATACAGGCTGCACCGGGTATGATAAAGAACGGGAGGGCATGACATGTATCGTTTGTATACTAACCCCAAAGAAAAAATGGGACATATCAGCAAGGAGCTGCAGGGGCATTTTTCGGAGCATCTGGGAAGGTGCATTTATGAAGGCATTTATGTGGGAGAAAATTCCCCCATCCCCAATGAAAACGGCATGCGGAAGGATGTTGTAAAGGCGCTGCAGGAAATGGGCATTCCGGTGCTCCGGTGGCCGGGCGGCTGCTTTGCTGACGAATACCACTGGATGGACGGCGTGGGTCCCAAAAACGGAAGAAAGAAAATGATAAACACCCACTGGGGCGGCGTGGTCGAGGACAACAGCTTCGGAACGGACGAATATATGGAGCTTTGCAGACAGCTTGGCTGCAAGACTTACATCAACGGCAACCTGGGCAGCGGCACTGTACGGGAAATGAGCGAATGGGTGGAATATATGACGCTGGACGGCATTTCCCCCATGGCGGATTTCAGAAAGAAGAACGGACATGAGGAGCCTTACCGGGTGGATTATTTTGGTGTGGGCAATGAAAGCTGGGGCTGCGGCGGCA
>ERZ1034976.1988-NODE-1988-length-14675-cov-4.505062_pt1 | contig 14675 bp, 22 predicted proteins | sample MGYA00520623_ERZ1034976 | MGnify/ENA primary metagenome ERZ1034976 (study PRJEB33766, sample SAMN09781774) | gut metagenome | biome: gut microbiome | host: Homo sapiens | place: Madagascar | study: EMG produced TPA metagenomics assembly of the PRJNA485056 data... | reverse complement strand
GGATTGCGCCAATGCGGATGCTGAAATCTCGTGTCGCTCAAAAGCAGGCCCATCAAATTCGATGGAAAATTTTTCTTCCACGGTGAATCTCTCCAGCATCGTAATTCCCCCGAAAGGGTTTATTCCTTGCCCTCCCACTACCATTTGAGGGCGCATCACGTCCACAACTATTCCCCTTGACATCCCCCGCATTTTATGGCGTCCTTTCTCTATGGAGCCTCGAAAACTCCTCTAGGAACGGACGCCTTTCACTTTTCACAAACACATGCGGGGATCTCTCCCCGCTTTTTTATTATGAAACAGCAAGAATTTATTGATGCAATACGAAGCGTAAGCGGACTTTCCGAAGAACTGTCTGCAATGATATGGGAAACAATATGTTTGAAAATGGCTGATTCTATTGCAAATGGGCATGGATTTGGGATTCCCCATATAGGAAGGATATACATAAGAACTCATAGAGTTGGTTCAGAGTCCATAAATTTTATCAATTTTCAGCCCAGCAAAGAAATCATCGCACGCTTAAATCACATTGAAGATTTTTCATCTTGACATTCCCCTTATTTTGTGGCGTTGTCTCCGCATGGAGCCTCAGAAACTCCGTAGCGACGGTCGCCATTCCGCTTGTCAATGGCTTTTTTCGTGCCAGAAGTATGGTATTATTGCCATATTCAATATTGGCCGGGAGTAGGTAAGCAGTAATGCCCCTGCCGCACGCTACGCGGTTCTGAGCTCCCGGCCTTTTTTGCGTCCTGCCAACGCCAATCAGAAACCGTAGCGAGGTTCATCATGACACAGGCTTTGATTTTCAACGAAATCACCCTGTCCCCTGTCACCTATCAAAATAGCCTTTGGATTCGGGCTACCGAACTCGCCCGCGCTTTGGGATATTCCGATACTCGGAAGATTACCCACCTGTATGAGCGCAATGCTGACGAGTTCACACCGGAGATGACGCAAGTCATTGAAATAGCCGACGTGCCCGAAATGGGCACCTTGGAAAACCTCAGGCGCAAGGCCCGCATCTTTTCCCTTCGCGGCTGCCACCTCGTTGCCATGTTCGCCCGCACGCCGGTAGCCAAGGCCTTCCGCCGCTGGGTACTGGATGTGCTGGACAAGCTCGACGCCGAACAGCACGCCGTCTCTCCCGCCCCCACCCCCGACAACTTCACCGGCACCCTGTCCATCACGCCGTCCACCACCGAAGACCGCAAGCCCCTGCGGGCGCTGGTGGGCTCGTGGGCGCAGGTCTCCGGCCTGCCCTTCGCCGCCTGCTGGAACCAGCTCAAGGCCGCCTTCAACCTCGCCAACATCAAGGAGCTGCCGCAGGAGTGGATACCGGACGCCATCGACTGGGTGCAGAAGCGTATCGACGCGCTGCCCGCTCCGGCCCCGGCCACGGCCCTGCCTGCCTCCCCCTCCTCCCCGACAGATGACGCCGAAGGCCATCTTGCCGCCATCCGTGAGCATATCCGCCAGATCCACCGCCACGAGGAATTCCTGTTCCTGCTGGCCCGCAAGGCGCTGCCCGCTGTCCGCAAGCCCGGAGACATGTACAGCCCGGCCCTCCGCACTGGGCTGACCGCCTTCCAGAGCATGGAAGACTGCGCCGGTGCGCTGGACTACTCCCTGCGGGCACTGGAATCCTCAGCCCGCACCATGCTGGCCCTTGGCCGATAGGAGGTGCGTCATGGCAAGCGTCAAGTCAGAAACTTTCACCACCGCCGACGGCACCGTGGTCAGGATAACCGTGAACGGGCAGGAGTTCCGCGTCGAAGGCCGTCGCCCGAACCCCACTTCCCCAGAACCCGTTGACCGCTGGACGCTCCGGCAAGAACTGGCCGGCGTCAAGCTGATGGTCTTCGGCTTCGGCCTGGGCATCGTGGCTACCATCTGCGTGGCCACCATAGCCGTGCTGGTAGTCAGGTAGGCCGGAAAGATCGTCCCGGCAAAACAAGGAGAGCCGCCTCAGCGATGGGGCGGCTTTTTTATGGTCAATTTCCAGCCTGTCAATCTTGACAAAGAAAAAACAGCCCAGATCCCCAAAAAATAAATCTGATGATTCGCCTGCCGTACCCATGCTATACTGACAGCAATCCCGAATTGCGACCAAAGGAGGTTTCTATGCCAGGGATCAAGATTTTTGAGGCTGAGGCGTTCGGACAGGTGCGTGTGGTGGATGTAGACGGTGAACCGTGGTTCGTGGCCAGGGACGTGTGCGAATGTCTGGAACTTGGCAATCCGCGCACGAGCATTGCCCTTTTGGATGAGGATGAAAAGGGCGTCCATACTATGGACACCCCCGGCGGCCAGCAGGAAATGTCCATCGTTTCCGAGGCTGGCCTGTATTCCCTGATCCTGCGTTCCCGCAAACCAGAGGCCAAGGCTTTCAAGCGCTGGATCACGCACGAAGTCCTGCCCAGCATCCGCAAGACAGGCCAGTACGGCGGCTATGCTCTGCCGCGTGTGCCGCAGTCCTTCTCGGATGCCCTGCGCATGATCGCCGACATTGAAGAGGAGAAGCAGCTCGCCCTTGAGCAGCGGGACTACTACAAGCGAACCAAGGCCGAAATTGGCAGCCGACGCGAAGCCACGGCCATGGCTACCGCATCGACTGCCACAAGGCGGGCGAACAGGCTTGAGGATTCCCTCGGTATCGGCAAGACCTACAAGCAGGTGAAGGCCATCCCCTGGCTGCTGGAAGAATTTTCAGACAGCCGCTCCATGTACCAGCAGGTCGGCAAAAAGCTGAAGACCCTCTCCCAGCGTATGGGATATGGAATCAAGTCCGTGCCCTGTCCTGAGTACCCGCAAGGAGTGAAGGCATATCACGTCGATGTTGTCAAGGCTTTCCGCGACGAATTGGAACGTGACAGGAACATGCTCGGCAGATACCGCTTGAGGGGATAAGTGATGCAGACCTTCCTTCCCTACTCCAATTTTGCTGCCAGTGCAGCGACCCTGGATGACCGCCGGCTCAACAAGCAGGTGGTGGAGGCCTATCAAATCCTGACGGGCAGAGTGCCGAACCGCAACCATCCTGCCTGCCTCATGTGGCAGGGGCAGGAGGATAGCCTCCGGCTGTACATCATGGCTTGCTGCGAAGAATACACGCGGCGCACAGGCAAGCAGCACGCCTGCGGTGCTGGGATGACAGCCCCCAAGAGCGCGACATTGCCGCCCTGGTTGTGTAACCGCCTTTTCCTCCTGTCGCATCGGGTCAACCTGCTGCGGAAGGAACCTGACCATTACGCGCCGCTTTTTGACAGCATCCCATGCGACGACCTGCCGTCCTATCCACAAGGCTACTACTGGCCCGTGGAGCCGGTCGGGAAAAAAGCGAAGGCGGACAGGGCGGCGTGGATTGCGTGGGCTGAAAAGAATGGGCTTGAAGCCTAAAATGGACTAATCAAGAAGACATTTCTGGCTTAACCCATATGCATCATTGTAAAATTAAAAAATCAGTCTCGACAAATATCGATAAAATACAACTAAAAAGCCCCCGTTCCGTCATGGAGCGGGGGCTTTGTTTTGATCGTACCTGGCAGGCAGATCACAGCACGGGATAAAACCAACCGGAAAGTGAGAGTTTCAGCATAGTCGCTCTCTGCCGCCAGGTCAAGCTAGGCCTTGGCGGCCTGGGCCGCCTCATGCTCATGGTGCGCGGCGGGCATACCGAAACCCGGGTGCATCTCGCACATGCGGGTCACGGCATGCTCGGCCAGCTCGGCATTGTGCATGGCCAGGTTCTCGATCTCGTGGGTGTCCTTGAGGATGTCCACGAGCTTGTACATCATCACGATGTCGTCCTTGCTGGGGCAGTCGTTGGCGGCAATGTCGCACGCATGGCGCAGGGCCCACCAGCGGATCTTCATCACTTTATCACGCATCTCGCTCATCTTCGCGCTCCTTTTCTTCCTGGGCGTCATCGCTGGCGCCGTCTTTTCCCTGGGGTGTGAGGACGGCCACGGCTTCGTCGTACTTTTCCTTGATGGCGGTCTGGGCCAGTTCGCCGATCCGGTCAGCCAGCTTGCGGCCGCTATCGGTAGTAAGCAGCGCCGTGGCAGCAGCCCCCAACAGAAACGAGAACAAGGGGTTCATGGCCGCCACCTGCTAACCGGCGCTGGTCGTGGTAGTCACGGTCACGCCCGTCACCACGTCAGCACCGACCCGCGGCGGGCACAGCTTGTCCAAGCACTGGAGGTTGCCAGCCGGGGTCGTGGTCACGACGAAGTGCAGGCAGTTCCAGCGGCGCACGTTGCCGGCGATCTGGCCGAGTTGGAGGTAATTACCGCAACGGCCGTACACATTGCTGTAGGTCGTGGTGCCGTCAGTCACGATGACCTGTTCCGTTGCGCAAGGATTGATCTTGACGCAGCACGGGCCGCCAGCGATGCGCAGGTTGAAGCAGCCGCTTTTCGGCAGCGGGTTGCTGGTGGTGAGCGTGGCCGTATTAGCCGTGGTGTTCAGGGTGATCCCCGTCACCGTGAGTACCGGGACGGGATTGCAGCAGTTGCTCATGTCAAACCTCCGGCAGAGCAGTTGAGGATAAAAACGGCCGCCGCCATGCAGCAGGGACGGCGGCCGTCATCAGGGGGAGGAATCCGGTCAGGCTACACCGTGGTGGGGCAGCAGGAGCCTGGGAAAGCACCATAATTGGCGCAACCCACGGTGGGCAGACCAACAAACGGCACGGGCATAGGCGCCTTCAGCATCTTGTCCTCGATCTGCGTCAGGCGGTTGTTGAGGGCACAGGCCTCAGCGGCGCTCTTGGCTTCCTGGTTGGCGGTGGCCAGGGTGATGAGGTTGCGGGTCTGCTCGTTCTGGCTGGTGATGAACTGCTGCGTGGCCACACGTTCCAGGTCACGGATATACAGGTCCTTCTGGCCTTCCAGAATGGCGGCGGTGTTCTTGTTCTGATTGTTGATGATCTCGCGGATGCCGGTCTCGAGCTGGGCGGTGGACAAGGCATTGGCGCTGACCATGGCGGTCTCCAGCTTCAGCACGTCGCGGTCAGTCTGGCCTTCACCGTAGGCCAGGGCCCCGGGAACGACACCACAGCCGCAGCCGCCGTTGTTCCAGCCCCCGAACAGGCCGCCGCCGCAGCGGTTGCCGCCGAACAGGCCGAACAGGATCAACAGGAACAGGAAAATGCCCCAGGTGCTCATGGAACCATCGTTGCTGTACATGGGTTACTCCATATATGGATTTCGCAGCGGGCGGGATTGCCCGCATAGCGTCCTAAAATTTCGACAGACGGTCACGCAGCGCGTCGATGTCCGAACCACTGGATTGCTGCATCTGGGGCATGGTCGCTCCGCCCTGAGCAGGAACTTCCGCAGCAATTTCCTGTGCGGCACTGCGCAGCTTGTCCGGCAACCCAGGCTGCACCATATTCAGGAAGCCTGAGATTTTGGGATTGTTGAGAGCCTGTACGGCCTGCTGCAAGCGATCCTGGCTGATATTGTATTGCCGCATCAGCTCAAGAACGCCGTTTTTGTTCTGGGCGAACTGGCCCGCGATCTGCTGCGCCTGATCCACTTTCGACAAGAGCGGGCTGTTCTTGGGCAGAAGCATCTTTGCTATGCTGAGAAAGTTCATCGGTTCCCCCCATGAGACTGGAAATTTTCTGAGTCAGAAGGCTGACTTGCTGCGAAAGGGCCACATTCTGCTGCGTCAGGACGGCAAGCTGTTCTTCCGTGGAGAGCTTCGGCTGCACCAGCCCAGCGTCCACAAGCTGCTTGTAGTAGGCCTCGGCTTTGCTCACGGCGTCATTGGCCACACGCTCCATCTCCTTGTAGCGTTCGATGGAGACGCCGATCTGTCGGGTGCCGTTCAAGTCCTGGATGTGGATGCCGCCCTGCCCGTCGGCAAAGGCGTAGAAGGATTGCGTCATCGGCTGCATAAAAAAATACCCCCATCAGTTTAACTGATAGGGGTATCATAGGGCCGCCTTTGGTGCGGCGCATGTTATCCGTGGCTATGGATGGAGTTCTTTCTGTATCTGGTCAACACGCGGCAACTGGGCATCAAGACCGAGATAGCGCAAGACCCTGCGGCAAAGATCGGGGGACATCTTCCCACGCTTCATGCGCCGCAGCTTTCCGGCAGGTGTCAGCAGCTCGAACTCGGCGCCACAGGATGCGCAACGCCATATGGACGTGCGGGCGCTTTCGAGCTCATGCATCTCAACAGTCGTCGGACACGTCCTCTGACAAGTCAGGGCAGCCGCACCACATTCCGGGCAATACTGTCTATTCCTCGCCATCCTGTGCCTGTTGCGGGACATTGCCGCTGCGTTGCTGGGAGAACTTCAGGTTCAATGCCGTCTTGAGCTCCCAGACATATTTCTTGACGCGCTCCATGCAGCCCTTGCTTTCAGCAGAAACGGAAGCGATCTCTTCGTCCATCTTCTGCACGGCAGTCAGCACGGCAGCGTTCTGCTTTTCCATGTTGTCCTGCATCTGGGAAAGGGCGGAGCTGTGCCAGAGCGTGACCCCGACAAGAGCCATGGTCTCCAGGAAGACCACCAGGCAGAGAGTCAAAAGGAACATGCCCATACGGTTCTGGGCCCCGCCGATGGCATCAAGGCGCTTGTCGAAGATGTCCAGAAGACGGGAATCCGCCTCCCGTTGCTCTTGTCTGATCGTCGAAGAGCTTTGGTTTTGCGGCTGTCCCTGCGGGATCTCTTTCTGTTCTTCCTGCTGCATAGGCTCGTTGCTCACGATCTGCCTCCCTTCTTTTTCTGGTTTTCCCGGCGATACGCCAAAACCTGATCTTCGATCAGTAGGACACGCCAGCGTATCCCGTCAGGATCGCTGTGCCTGCTGCATTCTAGCGCAATTGCCTCCAGTCGCAAAGGGAGAGGATTCCCAGCCATAGTGTCAAAGTCTCTGCCATGGTCATCTAGCATGCTCCATGTCTCCCATGCCGCCTCATTCATGGCGCTTGTCTCTCGTGGCATGGAGCACTTCGAGCAGTCGGGGATGGCCTTGTTGTCTTCGGCCATCTCCCGACATTCACGGCAGTCAGTGGGCCGGGCAGGTGAGAGCAACCACCCGACCCACCGGATCAGTTTTTTTTGTCTTCCAGCTCGCCCATGCGGGCGATTTCAAGGATGCGTGCCAGCATGGTCACAGCCATGCCGGGGTCGCATTCGCACATGTCGCGCAGGACTTCCTTGCTGTAAGGGATTTCCTCACCGCCGGCCGTCCAGAATCCCTTCCAGTCCACGATGCTCTCTTCCAGCATAGCACGGGTCAGGTAGGCATCGGCAATGTCGGTATCCATACCGGCCTCGATCTGCGCCTGTCTGCGCAGCTCGTTGCGCTTGGTCATGGTCAGAGGCTTGCACCAGACGCCTTCCGACTTGTCGCGGGAATAAGGCAGGAAGAACAGCGCATTTTTGTAGACTTTGGTCAGGATCTTCGGCATACCACACTACTCCTGCACGATGTACAGGGCGTCTTCGCCCTTGGTACCAAGGATGGCCCCCGTCCTGTCGAGAGTGTAGGACGCGCCATCGACACCGATCTCGGGCATGGACATTTTCACGCGATCCATGCCGATGGAGAGCGTTTTCCCGGCTTCCTTGCCGAAGCGGACGACGACAGGGATCTCATACCCGTCATACCCCTTGCCAAGCTCGGCAGCATCGTCACCACGGAAAAAGCTGTTCATGGTGATGGACAGCTCTCTCTTGGTATCCACAGCCTCGCCGGGATATTCGTCGCCGATCTCCTGAAGGAACTCGGCAGGCGTGCCCATGGAAAGGCTGCCTTCACGGATGCGACCCACCTGACCGTCAATGTAAATGGACGCCCGACGGGATTCCAGGGGTTCGCCAACCGGTGAGGACTGGGGCGTCCAAGCGTCGAGCTGATCGCCTTCGGCAAAGGAAGTGATCGTCCCCTCGACGGTGATGGTACCGGCCACGGGGTCGACCGCCGTGATGCGATAGCCTGCGCCGCTATTGTCGAGGTCCTTGGTGGTGTTCTTGATGTAGCCACCAACGCTGTACGCTTTGACGGCCGACCTGTCCTTGCTGTCCACAACGGTGATATTCTGACCGCTGGGCGTGCCGGAAACAAAGCTGCGCCCGCAATACCCCATGCGCTGGAACTGCACGGTCACGTCCACATTCTGGCCGCCGGAATTGCTCATGGAAAATTCCGTCATGGTCACAGCCCCGCCAGAACCAAAAGTGACGGTGTGGTCATTTTTCATCCAGATAGAGACACGGTTCCGGCAGGTGTCCTGCATATAGACACGGGATTTCAGCGTCAGGCTGGCCGCAGCCTCATGCGTGGCAGCCGTCGTACCAGCATAGCCGCGTTCGCAATTAGTCAGGGCCGTAACAACTCCATCTTCGATGGTACGGCCGGAATACCGCACTTTCTCCGCACCCACCTCAATCACGCCGGACGGGGGCAGAGTACCGCCGGAAATGCTTTTCACAGGGATGATATCATCCTCGGCCCCAACTTCGGAAGTCAGGGAAGCCGTAACCGCGTCAGGTTCCTGGACTTTGCCCATAGCCGCAAGGATCAGGGCATGGCCCTGCATGTGGCCACCGGACGGGTCAAGACGCAGGTACATGGGGATGCTGGCTTCACCGGCGTCCACAGCATCCTGGAACTGATCCGTCACGTTCAGGGATTCGGAAAGCTCCTCAGAGGCGGAATTCGTCGGGGTCTGGTTCATGGTGGCATTGCCACGGGGGACGATGTAATCCGCTGCCGTGGGCTTCTGAAGGACGCCGTTCACGTCTTCCAGCGCGGCCCATACGGCCTGGTAGTTCGATTTGCCAACGGACGGGCATGTCGCGGCCATAGCTATTCTCCTTCATGCCCTCCGGCCCACACCCACCACGGGATGGATACGGACAGGGCAAGGCGTTTGTCGTCGGTCTTTCCGACGTTCGTTGTGTAGGGTTCATCGCACATGACCTTGCAATTTGAATCCTCAATCGGCAGCTCTTTGCGTCTGAAAGCCTTTTCGAGGAGGCTGCAAAGTTTCCATTCTTTGGTATATTTTGCGATGTCGTTTTGAAGGCTGGACAAAGTGACGGTGTAAGCGCCCTGGCGCGGACATACCCCCTGCCTGCCGCCCAGTTCGCCATCCATGACCTTGCCGGGATTCACGGAATGGATGACCTGGATTTTCTTCAAGTCCGGCTTCAAGTCTTCGCCCGGCTGGATGATGATGACATTCCCCGCTGCCTGTTCCGCCGTCAGAGCAGCGAACAGGACGGATTCCAGGGCCTTGCGCACTGAAAAGAGGTCTGGCGTCTGCATCATCAGGGGTTCCCCATACGGCTGCGTTCGGCGGCCTTTTCGAGCTGGGAGGACAGTTCGGAGAGGAAGAGCGCCCAGAAGCCGGAAGACTGCCGCGACCATCCGGCCTCAAGCGGCAGGATGTACTCCACGTTGTTCATGATATAGATCACATCCGCCTTGCTCAGGTCTTCGAGCTTGAGGACTTCTTGCGAAATGACTGCCGCAGCTTCGGCCTTGGCCTTCTCATACTCCCCGGGAGCCGGCTTCCACTCGCTCGGCTCACCCTCGATATGCCACCCTGCCCGCGCCCGGCCGGTATCTACCGGAGTCCGCTGCACGAGCCGTCCGTAGCAGTCGGCAAGCTGCGCCAGAAATGCCAGCAGCCCGTCTTCGTGCGCGGCGTCCACCCACTGCTGGAAAGCCTGCTGGAGATCGCGGCCATTAGCACAGATACGGTCATTCACTTCCTTCATCTTCCGCTGGAACTCATGACGACGGGCTGTCAGGCGGTCGCTAGACATCGTCCCCGGCCTCCTTGACGGCCACTTTGTAGAGGATGTCCAGCTCAGCAGGCGCTACGACATGGATCTTTGAAATTTCCCACAATTGCCCAAGGAATAAGAGTTTGTCAGTGGTGTCAGGTCGGCCTTCGCAGACATCGCCGGGCATGACGACAACAAGGTCTTCTCCGGCGAAGATGCCCATCTGAACCTCTGCCAGCATGGGGGATGTTTTCAGGCCGTAGAAGTCAGTGCGCGTTTCGATGACAGGATAGCCTCCGCCGGGCTCAGGCATCTGGGAGGTATCCTCAGTGCGCCGCACGAAGGTCATAAGCATGCCCTTGGCTTGCAGTTTTGCTTTGGCTTTCAGGAGTTTTGGCGTGTAGTCCGTAGGCATAACCTACCCCATCGCCACCCGGCCGCAGATCATCCCGGACTTCCCGGGAATTTCCCGGAGATACGGGCCAAGAATGCCATACACGGCAGGAAGATACGTCTCCACCGGCGCGGATTCGGCATAGGTGACGCTGTAGCTCCTGGAATCGCCGCCGATGACGTCCACGTCACCTTCCTTGCTGGATTCGCTCATGCTGACGATCTTCCCGCCACGTTCCACAGGGGCCAGGGGGTTCAGCCCGCCATAGATCAAGCCTGCCAGCTCCATCTGTGCCTGCACTACGGCACGCGGTACCGTGTCGGCAGGCAGAAAGGTGGGCTCCACGCCGGGCTTCGGCTTCACGCCGGGCATGGGCACGTTCTCACGCGGCCATGCCGTCACCCGCTGCCAGTCGGGGGTTTCCCCCTCCCAGTTGAGCGTATTCATGGCGTCGAAGGCCCGGATGATGGCCGCCTCCTTCTTCGCGATGACGCTGTTCCCGGCATCATCCGGCGTCGTCTCCCACAGCCCGCGCGGGACAAGGTAGGCGTCGGCCATTTCGAGGCTGACGTAGGTGTTGGCCCCTTCGGGCATGGTACCGTCTTCAACGATCAGCATGACGTTTGTCCTTGGTAGCGTATTCGATGACGCCCCCGACAGGAGGTAATAGCGTCGGGGGCGCTGGCGAAGCGGCTACTTTTTGGCGGAGGTGGCGGCAGCTTCGCCCTTGGCGGGAGCGGGGGGAGTTTTTTCAGATTCCACCGGGACAAGGCGGTTGGCCTCGACTTCCACATCCACGAGGGCCTGCGGGACATCGACAACGACGTGGCCGTCTTCATTGACCACACCATGATAGCCGAAAGCATTGCACGCCATTCCGGCAGGCAGTTTGCGGGCGAACCGCGTCCTCATTTTTACACTGGCGGCCATACATTGCCCTCCTAGTTGTTGATGGAAGTCAGGCGGGCCAGGCCACGGCGGTTGAAGCACACAAAGTTGGCATACTGCTTCACGCGCACGATCTGGGAGTCCTTGTTTTCGGCAGCGCCCACGACTTCAACGGAGATGCCCGCCGGGGTGCCTTCGGGATAGATACCGGAAATGCCGACGCGGCGCGTGCCATCATCGAAACATCCGGCCCACACGGAAGTCAGCGCGCCACCCGTCAGGGCTGCGCCATTGGCCGTTTCTTCCACAGACAGGTACTCGTTCTTGAAGATCGGGATACCTTCATAGCCGATGGTGGTGCGGCCATCCGGGAGGTTCACGACCCAGTCAGCCGGGGTGCCGCCCATACCGCGCAGCAGGGCTTTGTAGCTGCGCATGGTTCTGGGGGGCATCATGATCCAGTCCACCATGCCGTCCTTGGCCTTCACGAGGTCGAGCAGGCTGTCCAGCAGCTCGAAGGAAAGGGCCTGGCCGTCACTGGCGGCCGTGTACTGCTCGGAATCGCACAGGGAGTGCAGGCTATTCATTTTCGGGCTGGAACCATCACCGGTTGCCATGCCTTCCTGGAACAGGCGCCCGATTTTTTTCGCCTTGCTGGAAATTTCCACGGCAAGCTGATCCACACCGGCGCTGGCACTGGTGGCACGCACCAGGCCATCAAGTTCCACGTCGCCAATGATCTTCGTGGCGCTGAAAGGCACTTGGGTGAAGGTAGCGGCCGCCTTATTGGTGATGGTCGCATCAACAGCATAGAAACCGGCATCGCCCAAGGCTTCCTCGCGGTTCACAAGGATGGCCTGACCGGTGTAGCCGGTGAAGGGAAGCAGGTCGTACAGGGGATTGATCGTGATAATGTCTTCCACAATGCCCTGCACAATCTGGTCATTGATGAGCTTTTTCGCTTCAGCAAGCGTCTGGGATGCCATGAAATGCTATCTCCTTTAGCCTACTGCCCGAACACACCGCCCTTCTGCTTCAATCCTGCGGCGATTTTCTGGACAGAGGTCATGTTTTTAGTGTTCACCGTCCCGCCGGGGGTACCCTGAGTAGCACCGCTGCCGGTGGCCGGGCTGCCCTTGAGGACATAGGCCTTGTGGGGGCTGTTCTTGACGATTTCCCGCAGGGCCGTATCGAAGTCGGCAGGGCCGTTTTCGCCGAAAATGACCTTGCCGTCGCTGTCCTTACCGACAAGCTGTCCCTTTTCGTCCACGCTGAAATGCTTGGCGAAAAGTTCCTGCGCCATCGCGGCGCTGACCAGCTCTTCGGTCACGAACTTGGACGAACCGAACTGGCTGCGGATGGTAGAAGCGTGATACTGGTCAACGATGCGGGCACGGTCGGCTTCCAGTTCCGCGACCTTCGCTTCAAGCGGGGTGGTCGCAGCCTTGATGCGAGCCTGGGTAGCTTCCTCGGCCCCGCGTTCCTTGTCGCTGAACGCGGCCACGGCTTCGGCGTTTTTCTTGGCCGTGGAAACGAAATCAGGGATATTTTCGATCCCTTCCCACGCCTTCATCTGCTCTTCCAGATCCCGAATGCGGTCTTTACGGCCTGCGCTCTCGCGGTTGACTTCGGACAGCTTTTTGCTCATGGCAGAATAGTCAACTGACCGTTCTTCGCCACCGTCCAGCACGAAAACAGGATTTCCTTTGTCGTCGACGACGAACGCACCGGCCTCATCCATTTTCCAAGGCATCTGCCAACTCCTTCTTGCACAACTGTACAAATCTTTTTCTTTCATTATGCACCAGATCGGCGATGCGGGGAACGAACCGCAGGCAACGAATCTGGAAGATTTTTAGCCCCCAGAAGAACAAAAATCGGGGCAACAAAAAAGGCGCGAATCACTCCGCGCCCCAAAAAAAAGGCCATCCTGCGCAAACAGGACAGCCCTTAGAAATCAGCACTGCACCACCCAACCCCCCGGTTGTGAACGTGCAGCGCTTAACCTTACAACCCACCACGTTTTCGTGTGGGATTCCTCTTTTGTACCCGGTTTTCATTCGGGGCACAAGACAAATCCCTCTTTTGGACGTGGTGGAAAGGAGTTTTCCGTCTCATGGGAAAGTCGATTTCCGCGTTTGTCCCCTCGTCTCCTGATCGCCTGATCCGCGCCAAATGCTTTTCAACGCACCGTCAAAGCCTGTTCCCCTGCCTGTCGTATCCCATCTGCTCAAGCGTCAACGGCAGCCCGCTGGCCTTGTCCCACATCTGATCCCACTTCACCGCGCCTGTCCCCAGCAGCCTGCGCCGCACGGGGCCGATGGCCGTTTTCGCCTTGTCGGTATCAGAAAGCGATGCCCACCAGCCTGAAAAGTTCTCCGTCGTCTTGCCGTAGTTTTCGATCTTTCGCCCACCAGTCCCGATAGGCCCCGTCTCGCGTATCGTCCAGGGGCGGGCCACGGCTTCGAGGTCGTCAATGTCGATGCCGAAGTCGCGCCAGCTCTTGGCAATCGGGACGTACAGGCAGCGGCAGCGGGGATGACGGGGGAGGGATGGCCGTGGTTCACCGATCTTGTATACCGCTCCGTCGGCAAACAGGCAGACGGCACATGTGCGGTTGTCCAGCGTGGCAACGTACCTGTACCCCTTGAACAGCCCCTCGTTGGCCTTGTAGACGGCCTCCTGCGCATTGACGTTGGCCGTCTGGATGAAAGTTCTCGTGAGTGTGACGGCCTCCCGTCGCGTCAGCTCAAAGCCCGCGTCACTGGCCGCCACCAGCACCCGCCGCACGGCCTCCGCCGTTCCCTTGCCTTCCACAGCCACCTGCCGCAGCGCGGCAAGGATGCTCTGCTTGACGCCATTCTCCAGAGCCGTGTCCACCCAATGCTCAAGGCCGCCGGAACCAAGTGCCGTGACCTGGAACCAGCTCGCGATCTGTGCAGAGGTCAGGCCTACGGACTTCACCGCCGACGCCTTGCCGTCCAGCGTCAAGATGGCGTTATACGCAGCAAGAGAGGCCGCAGCCGCCGCAATACTGGCCTCGCTGACCGTGCCCGTGATGGTGGCCCTAGCCCCGGCAAGCACCTCATCTGCCCATGCGTTGAGCGCCTCGTCCTGCTCCCGCCGCCAGTCGGAGAGCGTCGCCAGCCCGGCGGCCTCGGCGTCAAGGCGGGAGGCTATGTCCTTCTGGGCGGCCTCAAGGGCGGCGATGACGGCGGCCACCGCCTCGGCATCGAGTTGCTCAAGGTCATGACGCCACCAGAGGGAGCGGGAGAGGAGATAGAGGGCAAGGGTATCGTCTGGGGTCATGAGAACCGCCTTTTCTCCTGTTCCATAGCGTGACGTAGCACCTTTTCTCTGACCATATCTATTTCTCTCGCCGCTTCACGGATAACGGCCTTGTCCATAAGTTCAATGCCATTCCACGCTATTTCTTTGAGCTGCTCATTCTCCGCCCGCAACCGTTCCACCTCATCCAGTAGCGCGGGGATGTCTTCGCGGGCGTGGGCGATGAAGGCGGCGTCTTCCTGTGTGTTGGCATCATCATGCCCTCTGCCATAAAGAATACAGATTCCCTTGGGCGTGTCTGCAAACCTCTTATCGAAGCCAGATAAGTGAAGCAGCCAGACATAC
>ERZ1034976.1986-NODE-1986-length-14682-cov-4.685992_pt1 | contig 14682 bp, 7 predicted proteins | sample MGYA00520623_ERZ1034976 | MGnify/ENA primary metagenome ERZ1034976 (study PRJEB33766, sample SAMN09781774) | gut metagenome | biome: gut microbiome | host: Homo sapiens | place: Madagascar | study: EMG produced TPA metagenomics assembly of the PRJNA485056 data... | reverse complement strand
GTCCATAGATCATATGAAGTTTCTGGGAGTCCACACAGCCGGACAGAGCTACGGTTCCTTTTCCCTGTCTGGTCACTTTCCGGATCTCATCATATTCCGCCAGTTCTTTCAGTGGCGCAATCAGTGCCTGCATCGTTTTTTCCTCTTACTATACAACCGTTACGCTTTCTTACTGTTAAAATGGTTCATGGCTGCATCCGCATTCTCAGTGATGATCATACGGATAGCTTCTGCTGCGGTCTTCGCCGCTTCGTCCATGATGCTTCGTTCCTCCGCCGGAAAATGTCCCAGCACGTAGTCTGCCAGATCGAAGTTCTTCGGCTTCTCTCCCACGCCCATACGCACGCGGATAAAAGTATCATGCCCTAACATTTTGATGATATTCTTGAGGCCGTTATGGCCACCGGCGCTGCCCTTTTTGCGGATGCGGATCTGTCCCACATCCAGACTGATATCGTCGGAGATTACGATCAGTTCTGCGGTGTCATCCACCTTGTAATAATCCACGATCTCCCGGATGCTCTCACCGCTCAGATTCATGAAAGTCTGGGGCTTCGCCAAGATCACCTTCTGTCCGGCCACATAGCCCTTGCCGATCAGCGCCTTATGCTTACTCTCCATGACGGCGATATTTTCTTCCTCTGCTAATCTGTCTATGACATCAAACCCGATATTATGTCTGGTATTTTCATATTCCTTGCCGGGATTTCCCAGTCCTGCGATAATATACATATACTTCTCCTTACCTTCTTGCAATCAATGCGTTATCTTATATTTTCGCATTTTTACGCAGAAAATGCAACTATCGGTTATTTTGCACAAATCGCCCCGGACATTGGATTTCAGATCCGGTGCCCGGGGCAATGTATTCGTTTCTTACTTTTATAACTTTTCTATTACTTTACAGGCATATTTAACTGCCAGCCGACACGGATCCGATCCGGTACAGTGATCAGCTTGTTATTCCATTTGATTATGTCTGCAACGGTGCAGCCATATCTTCTGGCAATTGCCCAGAGGGAATCGCCAGGCTTGATAATATAAGCATCTGAATTGTTATTGTCCGTCGGAGCTACCATCGTTCCTGTAGTCCGGTGCTGCGGGATCTTCAGTTTCCAGCCTATATGGATCCGGTTCGGATTCTTGATCAGATCGCTGTTGGCCGCTACGAGCTCGGCAACGGTGCATCCGTATTTTCTTGCGATTGCTCCAAGGGTATCACCACGTTTGATGGCGTAGTCCAAGGCCGCCGGGCCTGCAGATGGCTGCCCTGCGGTAGTGCTGTTACTGCTGTTGGAAACAGCAGGGGTATCGTCATCATCATCGTCATCCGAACTGCTGTCACCGGTATCGGGTACCGCAGGGGTCGGCGTATAGGATGGAGTATCCGGGACATCGGAGATATCCCCACGATTAGATACAGGATACAACACAACGGAACCGGTCAGAGGCACATAGTTGGTATCCTCAGGAGTATAACGCCACAAATAGGTCTTATTGGCTTCCACCACTGTGGTATCCGGCAGGACATTGCCCGCATCATCAATCCACTCTAGTCGTCCGGCTGTGGGATGCAGGGAGCCTCCACTAATTCTCAGATCTGCATCCCTTAAGGTCTTGCCATCGGTGGTGATCCCGGTGTAGCCGGGGGTGCCGGTGGATGCGGCTCTTGTGATGGTGACGGTCATCGGTGCGCTGGTGATCGCATTGTAATTGTCGTCCCCGGCCTTGGTCGCCGTAACGGTGACGGTCCCCACTTTCGTGGGAATCAGCTTACCGTCAGCATCGATACCGGCCTGACCATCCCCATTGGTTACCGTATAGGTCACATTTCCTGTACCGGAGCCGCCCTTGGTACCCAGTTGCAGGGTATGGCCGAATTCCACGGTGGTTTTGCCGGTAACGGTCAATGCCGTCTGCTCTTCTTTGTTGGTCAGAGTGATCTTTACATTGACGGTGCTTGTCTCATAATTGGTGGACGCAATGGTCACGGGCAGAGTCACGGTATCGCCTACCGCACCGCCTGCCAGAATGTAGGTCACCTTACCGGTGTCTGTATCTATGTTCCAATCCGTAATCGTCACGGAACCGGTCTTACCTGCTGTACCGCCTTTCGCAAAGACCAGAGTGCCTGCGTCAGCGGGCATACCGGCATTTTGGATTGATGCCTCACCCATGGTCACGTTATACTTTATGCTGACGGGAATATCTGTCAGCGTACGGGCAGCCGCCTTACGAATATTTGGCGTGATGCGCTGCGTTATCTGCTTATAATTCTTACTCTCAGGAGTAAAAACAGCGGTATATGCTGCGGTCGTGCCGGCATTGGGAATCTGCCTGCCGGAGAACTTCCAGGAGCCGGGCACTACGATGCCATTCAGTCTTACCGTAAGTCCGTTGATAACGATATCCGAAATCTTTGTACCGTAAACCGCCCCGGCATCTGCTGTCCCTTCCACCGTCAGCTTGTCTGTCGGCCTGATCGTAAATGTTTTATCAACGCTTCCTTCGTAATTGCCCTGCCCTGTGATGGTCAGCGTATATGTTCCTGCATTTGTGCCGGTGTTGCTGCTGACTGTGTAGTCCTTACCCTCTGTCAGTTCTGTCCCATTGTAGGCCACTTTGACCGCTGCTGTCAAAGGGTTGCCGGTATACTCAAGTTCTTCAGCATTTGTGATCTCAACCGTCGTATTTTCACTGTTCAGGTTTGCTTTCGTAACGGTAAGCTGAAAGCCCTGCAAAGTCGTTTGCCATCTGTAGGCGCCATCGCTCTCCTTGCCAATGTTCACGCAAATGATGTCGTAAGCTTTATCAGCTTCCAGGCTCTCCCACCCTATATTGTTACTGCCGTCCATAGTAACATCATAATGGTAAGCACCGTTCCCGTCAGACCACACATCTCTCCCGTGCTCCGTCAACAGAGCCGTCGTGCCATCCTCCTTCACAAGATACCATTCAAATCCCATTCGTCCGATTTCACTGTCGTTGGTTGTCACAGAAATTGCAAAAGGTATTTTATGTTCGCCGTATGCAACGCTCCCGGCTCTGTTACCGGTAACCGTAATCTGGGCATCCTTCGCTGTTAATGTAAGTCCCTCGGAATACTCTATTACCTTTGTAGGATCTACCGTAATATTGCCGTTCATCAAGGCATAACCTTCCGGAATCATATGGTAGACGGGGGCACTGCATTTAAGTCCTGCCACTTTGCCGCCCATAAGTTTAATACCATCTTCTGCACCATCTGCCACGGTCAGTTGACTAATATAGCAGCCATCCGTCAGCGTCAGCTTTGCACCTTTCTCAACCGTCAGGCCTTGAAGTGCGCCATTTGAACTCACTTTTTCTTTGCTGTCCCGGATTTCCAGAGGATATTTGGATGACCCCGATAATGTGATACTACCTTTTATACACACACCATTCAGATCGAGCGTTCCCTTGGCCGTGAGAAAACTCCATTTTACTGTAGAAATATCGTACTTGGCTCTCTCACCTTGTAACGTCAGCATACCACCCTTCGCCTGCCAGGCCTCCAGCGCCGTCGTCATATCAGTATAATCCACGCCATCCAATGTCGCCACCACGGTTCCTGTCGCATCGTCTGCCATTACCGCAATGCCGTCATTACTCATCAATGACGTAGCACTGACGCCACCGGAGATTACTGAATCCCCACTTACAGTATCTCCTACCGCATCCCCTTCATGGGTACTATTCACAGCCCTTACCGCCACCTGATCGCCAGGGGCAGGCGCCACCGTTTCAGCATTCACCATCTCTTCTGCCAGCACCGTTACCGGCATCATGCCAAAGCACAGAGTAAATGCCAGAACGACACTCAATAACCTTTTCTTCATAAATGCACCTCCGTTAATCAGCAAACGTCATTTCCGCAGGGATTCTGTCCGACTACAACGATCATTTCCCTCTATCCGGTCCATTCTGCGTCTCTGCACCGGAATTCGCCTTTCATGTCATGTAATCTGCTTCGGATACTGTTACTTTTTACTGTAAGTTCATTGTACCATAGTGTATGAAAAAATAATTCTCCCTGCATGAATCGACCCAAATATGTCATGAATCGACCCTGCCCCTGACACTCTAAGGACACTAAGGACACTAAGGCTGGTCTAAGGGGCTGGTCTAAGGACACTAGGCTAAGGACACCCAAGGGATCGGTAAAAACTCAAATTGGTTATTTTGCACAAATTTCATTTTCGGGAAAACAGCCAATTTCCGCATACTTTTAATGCTCCGAAAATGTATGGAATTGCTGGGGCTGACAGTATACTCAGCTTTTGTTCTATGTTATAATGGACAAGACAGGAGTGGATAAGAATGCGATTTGCACTGATCGAAGATCAGGCGGAGGAACGGAAGTGCATCGACGACATGCTCTCCGAATTCTGCCGTGAACGAATGATTTCTTTTACAACAGACGTGTTTACCAGTGGGGAGGAGTTTCTTGCCTCCTTTGTTCCTATGAATTACGATGTGGTGTTCATGGACATTTATATGGACGGAATGACGGGAATCGAGGCTGCGAAACAGATGCGCACACAGGACTCCCATTCCTTTCTGGTCTTTCTCACCACCAGCCCGGAACACATGGGGGACGCCTTTTCCACCCACGCTTTTGACTATCTGTTAAAGCCCATCCTGCAGGAGGATTTTGTAAAATGCCTCAGTGATATTTTGAAGCGATTGCCAAAGCAGGAAGATTCTTTTTCCTTTCTTTCCGGCGGCGTACAGGTACATCTTCTCTGCCGTGATATTTGTGTACTGCGTTCCCAGGGGCACTCCACCATCATTGTGAGTAAGGCCGGACTGGAATATCCGGTATCGAAATCCTTTATCTCCTTTACCGCCCCATTTACGGACCGGGACAATTTTCTCCTGGTGAGCCGGGGCATTCTGGTCAATCTCGATCACGTGAGCGGGTTTACTGCGCAGGAATGTCTGCTGCAAAACGGCATGCGGGTTCCCATCACCCTCCGGAATCAAAAGCAGCTGGTCCAGATCTGGCGAAATTATGACTTTGCCAAACTCCATCAGGAGGCTGCGGAAAGGAGCCGGCGTCCATGACTTTTCTCTCTGAAATTTTACAGTTTGCAGTACTGATCCCTGCCGCCATTCTCGCCATTCTTCCTTTGAAAAACAAGCTGCGGTTTTCTGTTGGGAAAATTGCGAGGCTGATGGCTCTGGCGCTGGGATTCCTGATCCCTTTCTGCGGATGGATCGTGACAATAACGGGAATTCCCGTAAACTATGTACTTTTTCCGGTAATGGCGGTACTGTATCTGTGCTACCACAAGGTGTCTACAGTGCCCGTAAGCGTGGATCTGCCCATCTATCTGTTTGACATTGCATTGATGTCTTTTCCCGCAAATATTGCAGTAGCCATTGATTCCCGGGTGCATCCCACAGCATACCTGGCGGATTCCTGTATCGTGGCCAACGGGTGGCAGTTAGCAATCAGCTTTTTGTTCCTGTTGCTGTTTTCCTGGTTTTTCCGGCATATTCTGGTGTTTCTGGTAGACAATATCTCCTCGCCCAACGTATGGCTGGCCACCCTTCCGATCCCCCTGATCTTTACCTGTATGAATGTGATTATCCAGCCCAAGTACTATGAGACCATGCATGTAAACCGGGTCTTCTCCTTTTACATCGGCTATCATTTCCTGGCGCTGATCCTGATTCTTACTATCTATATTATCTTTTACCAGGTGGCATTGAATCTGATCCGCAATGCGGAGAATACAGAGCGGATCCGCTTTCTGGAGATGCAAGAAAGCCAGTATCATGCACAGCAGCAATATATCGCAGAGTCCGCAAGGCTTCGCCACGACTTCCGGCAGCAGCTTCACAGTCTGGCGGAGATGGCGGTGGCCGGAAATTATGAGCAGTTGACGGAACATCTTCTGGGCTGCGTGGAGGAGCTTCCCAGACAGCCTGTGCATTATTGTTCCAATCTTCCGTTAAACGCACTGTTTTCCTACTATGCTTCTCTTATGGATGATGCGCAGATCCGGCGGAACTGGAAAATCACCCTTCCGTCGGAGATGAACTTTTCAATTACGGATATGGAACTTTGTTCCCTTCTGGGGAATATTCTGGAAAATGTATGGCAGGGATGCCAGAGTGTATCGCCACAGAACCGCTACCATGAGCTGACAGTCTGTGTGAAACACGAAACGAGCCTTTATATCGTGTCCTCCAACCGTTTTGACGGGCGGATAAAAAAGGAAAACGGAGTGTATCTCTCCACCCGCAAGAACGGTTCCGGCATCGGACTTTCTTCCATTGCAACGATTGCCGAACGGCACCGGGGGATCGCACAGTTTTCCAATACAGAAAATACCTTTGTGATCGATGTGGTCATTGAATAATATTGATAATAATGAAAAGGGGCACCTCCTTTGAAGTGTCCCTTTTGCATGTCTTACTTTCTCTCTTATCTTCTTTTCCTGTTTACAAGGATCACCGCAAGTGCGCCGACTGCTGCCGCCGCTGCGCCAATAAGGAAAATCCACCATGCTGTGTGGTTTTCTTCCTGTGCGGGTGCGGCAACGATACCGGTGTCTGCCGGCTGCACATTTCCGGTCTCCGTATCCGCAGGCTCCTGTTCCGTCGTCTTTGCATCCACCACGAGGATATACTCGGATGCATGGGTAAAGGTGAGCGCTACGCTGCCGTCCTCTGCGATCTCCTCCTCGCAGATAAATTCCATCTCACCCGTCTGTTCATTATAGTAATACAGACTTGCATACAATCCGGCATTTTTCTGGTCCATGTTCAGGGAAAGCACCGCCTGGAAACCAAACTCGCCATCGTAGGCCAGGCTTAAGCCGGTATAAAACTTCTCACCCGTAACATTGTTTATTACCGAAACGGGAATGTTGCCCTCTGCCTGCTCACCGTACTTCACGCCGAAGTCAATGTCCCGCACTCCTTCCACTGTCACATCCCGGCCGTTCACACTCCAGGTAATGCCGTTATCCATAGCAAACACAACGGTAACATCTTCACCGCGGATCAGATCAAACAGGCTGCCGGGCACCTCCGTGGTGCCATTCATATCCACCGTGATTTCTTCTCCCGCCGGGGCCTGCTTCGCCTCCTCACGGATGACATCCCAGCCTTCCTTGCCGTTCTCTCCCTTAAGGAAAGGTCTTGCGTCACGGCCGTCCTCTACTGCGTCTGCGTTGCTCTTCTCTGTGCTGCCCGTATTTTTGCTTCCGGTGTCTACACTTCCGGTACCTGTGCTTTCCGTATCCTTACTTTCCGTATCCTTACTTCCCGTGTCCTTACTTCCGGTATCTTCGCTTCCGGAGTCTACACTTCCGGTATCTTCGCTTCCGGTATCCTCGCTGTCGGAACCGCCGTCGCTAAGCTTCGCCACCGTCTCCGTATAGCTGTGTCCGCAGCCTCCGCAGGTGTAGGTTCGGATACCTTCCTCCGCAGTCGTCGGCTGTTTTGTGATCACTGATATATAGCTGTGCCCCTTCGCAGGGATCACCGTGCCGCTTACCGTAATCTGATCGCACTCTGTGCAGTAGGTGTCTCCGGTATAGCCGGTTCCGGTACAAGTCGCTTCCACTGCGTTCTTCACTACAGTCTGCTGGTGTCTGCACACAGACCTTGTGATCTTCACGGTAACGGTCTCATTCTCATAATTGCCCTGATCCGCTCCTGTGTAAACGGCTGTTGCAGTCGTCACCACGCCAACATTCAATGCTGTCCCAAGATCACTGTCCTGCCATGCCCAGTTCTCTCTGCCCAGTGCCACATCCGACACCTTCTTACAGTCAAATGCCACATTCATGGTATCGCCGGGCATATTGGGTGCATTCTCCGCCTTGTTCACCGTCAGCTTTATCTTCATCGTTACCGGTTCATAATTGCCGGTATCCGCCGGAGTAAATATTACCTCATACTCTGTCGTATCACTGTCGGACACGGCAGGCTTGACATCCGGTGTATTCCATGTGAAAGTACCTGTCACCTCCGCATCCCCTCCGGTCAACGAAGACGCATTTCCCTTACCGTCGCCATACACAGCTTTTCCACCGGTCAGTCCGGACATTCCGAGTCTGTCTCCATAGATGATCTCTGCCGCCGTGGGAACGGTCTCCATATAGGGCTTCGCCTTTGCCACCGTCACATCGATCATCATGGTAAAGGACTTATAATTATTGTCCTCCGGCTGAAAGCGTGCCTCGTAACTATTGATTCCGGCCTCCGGGATCCCGGTGGGATTCACCCATGACCAGCTGCCGGACACCATTTCCTCCTTACCGTCAACCGTCCATGACAGGCTTCCCTTCGAGAGGCTTAGATCCGCCAATGTCTGTGCCGGATCATATATAATACCCTTCTTTTCCGGTGCCGGTTTTGAATTTACGTTCGGTGTTGCCTGATCCACTGTAATTTTCACGAAGTCTGTCAATACGGCATACCTGTCATCAGCCGGCGTAAACTTCCATGTCGCTCTTTTCACACTGCAATCCGGTACCATTGTCTCGTCTTCCCATGCCAATGTACCTTTCAGAGTATTTCCCTCAGCATCCACAAACTCTACCGGTTCAAATTCCAATGCGGAAATTCTGCCGCCGTAGGTCATAACGCTGTTCTTCAGGGCAACCTTCTGGCCTTCCCTGACATACACCTCCATCTTGGAACTCCATGTAACATGGAAGACAATGTTACTGTTTGTGTAATTTTCAAGTTCCACCGCTATCTTGATCTGTGCACTCTCATCCGCTGTGTTCTTCAGGATCCGATAGGGCAGCATGCCGGTGGTATTGTCAAAGCCCTCCTTGTCGATCAACACCTTATCATGACTTGTCACGCCGGTAATTTGTATCCTGCCACAGTCCTGGGGTAAAATTGCTCTGATATCCAGCGCCCCCTCATGGTCGCAGTCAAAATAAAAGCCTTTGTCTGTTCTGGAAGCAGCCAGATCTTTTTTGTCTGCTACAATCGTGATGGTCTTCTCCGCCGCATTGTAATTCTGACTCTCCGGCAGATACGCTCTGACCTTTGCCGTTCCCGCTTTCAGAATCGTCACGGTGCCGTCTTCCGCAACGGTTACCACACCTTCTCCATCCGTCAGCTCGTACTGTATTGCCGACTCTGTATGGTTTGCCGTCGCATCGAGTCTGAATGAACCATCCCCATAGGTTTTGGTAACGCTGTCCACTCCGGTAAGCACTGTGTTCGCCCTTTTCACGGTCAGCGTACCGTGTTCGGCATAATCACCTGCCGCATCCTTGTAGTTCACGGATATTCTATACTTTTCATTTCCGGAAACTACCTTAAATCTATAATCACCGACATCCGAGGCTACCGTCGCATCTGTCTCCAGTGTGAGACTGGCAAGTATCTCCTCTTGGGTATCCCCGGGCACCAGCCGGCTCCAGTCAACGGTTAAATCGCTTATTGCAAGCATCGGGGTTTCCTGCCCATAGGTCTTCTCCAGATTTGCCACAGCTACACGAAGGTATCTCTTTTCCACCTGCGGCGTTACCTTTACGGTCACACTGTCAAAGGTGCTGTCTGCAGGTGTAAAGGTCAGCTCATACTCTGCGGTTGTGCCCGGAACGGGATACTCCTCTGCATTGCTGTCCGTGATGCTCCAGGTACCCTCCAGGGCACTGCCCGCCGGATCCGCCGGGTTGATGACTGTTCCGCCGGAAATCGTAAATTCCTTAGCCTTCGTGCCGTAAATACCGCTTAATTTAGGCTCTGCAGACACGACCGGCATAATCTTCTTCCATGTCACCGTCGCCGCATTGCTGCGGAACGGATATCCGTCACAGGTGATCACACAGTAATAGGTCTGGCTCGTTCCCGCACTCTGTCCCTGAATGGTCAGTGTGGCTGACGTTGCACCGTCTACCGCCGTACCGGTGCTGCCCTCCGCATCTGTGAGATACCACTGATAGGTCAGCTCCTTTTCCGATGCAGCAGTCACGGTAAGTGTCTCCTGCCGTCCTGCCCATGCCGTCTTATTCTCCGGCTGCTGTGTAATCGAAAGCTCCGGAAGCTGCTCTGCCTTCACGGCATAGGCAAACTTGTTTCCATTTAACGCCGTCTCATCCAGAATCCAGTCACCGGCAGAGCCATCGTCCTCCATCCGTCTAAAACCATAGCCCTCGGAAAGCAGATCCCGCAAAGTTCCAGAACCCACTTGCACACTCATGCCATTGAACGCCGCATGTGTCGACATATGGTAGCTGCCGCCCTTCAGCCTTAAAGTTCCAGACTCATGGAACACTCCATCAAAGCTGCCGTCAAGGATCGTGACTGTTCCGTCATTCACATACATGCACGATTGCATGGATGTCCCATCAATGGTCGTCTCGCCGCCATATGTCGCCAGATTAAAACCATACAATGTTTTCTCCCATAAAATCTTTAAGTTCTTCTCCAGTCTCAGGCTGCCACCCGTGACATTCAAAACGTTACTTTTATCACAGCCTGTCAATGTTCCGTTTTCTATCGTTACTGCACCGCCGGCAATCTTAAAGAGAGTTCCCGACGTTCCGCTTTTGATATTGTGTCCGCCCAGATCCAGCGTTACCGTGCCGTTTTGCAATTTGGCGCACTGCTCTCCAGTCGCAGTCACATCCGTGTAAAAATACACGGTATATTCCTTGCCGTCAACCAGCTTTTCCGTCTCGCTGCACAGGGTTTCCCACGACGTACAGTATACGTTTCCCTCCTCCGACCGGACAGCTGCCAGCACCTGTAAGCCACAGTTCCCACAGACCCCGGTGGTCTGATTCAGATCGGCATGTTTGCAATCTGCGATCAGTGCATTGCAGTACTTGCAGTACCCTTTTTCATATACATGTTCCTTACACGAATATGCCTCTATTTTGCCTGAAAAGTCCTCCGCATCCAGTGCCGCTCTGGTATATCGTATTCCGGTATCCGGGTTTTTCACCCCATAGCCGTCCGGGAAGGCAGTGCTGCGCTTTAGATAAGACTCGCAGTTCAGTTTGCCGATGGTGCCGCCGGTAATGGAAAGGCCTACATTGCTCCATTCTATTTCCTCCACGCTTCCCGAAGAAACCCTGCAGCTGCCCTCAGAAAACTGCAGTTTAGCAATACTTGCTCCTTCTACGCATACAGTTGCATCTCTCTGATTCATGTTGACCATTCCTGTAATCCTGACGTTCTCCTTGAACACCGCTGTTTTTTCCCGAGCAACATAGACACCTTTGCCCCGCAGTTCCCCGCCAGCTTTTGAAGACATCACAATAGAATTATTACTTTTTAACACCAGAGAAATATCTTCCGGTGTCACCAGTGCATGCCCCGCCAGATCCAGCGTTATCGTGCCTGTTACATTACTTCCAATCGTCCAATCCGTCATATCTACCGGACAATCATTTAGCAGCGTCAGTGTTGCGTCAGAACCTTTTGGCAGTGCCGCCACTGCCTCCGACAGACATGTATAGTATGTGGTGGTCTCACCTACAGTCAGACTGACCACATCATCTGCAGAACCGCTCTCCCCCGACAGCGTTGCAATTCCGTATTGCCCGCCGGATGCCTTATCTGCGACTGTCCCGGAATTCCCGCTCACGGTAGCGCTCCCCACCGCTGTCTTTGTCATTGCTGCATCCGGCTCGTCAGATGCCGTCGTCACCGCTGCCTGCTTCTGTCCCGCCGCTGCCACTGTCAGCGCCGACAGTTCCACCGTACTACCGGCGATGAGCACCGCCAGCGCTACTGCCATGATTCTTTTCCACCTTCTGGTCTGCTTCTTCATACTCTTTCTGCCCGCTTTCCTTTACTATCTCGGTTACAAATATTTGTACTGATATTGTTTTCTATTCTATACGGATTCGTCTTCCCTGCGCAAGGCGGCTTGCACGAAACGACAGTTTTACGCACGAATGACATTGGGAAGGATTTGTGCTATACTATCCATAAACCGGGAACGGTGTTCCCGTACAGAAGAGGAGCGTTGAATCTGATGCGATTTGCACTGGTGGATGATGCGGCGGCGGAGAGAGAGACAGCCGGCAGACTGTTCTCCTCCTTCGCCGAAGAAATGCATACGGAATTTGAGGTAGATATGTTCGACAGCGGCGAGGCATTTCTTGCTGCGTTCGTTCCCTATACCTATGATATTGTATTTATGGATATTTACATGGGCGGCATGAGCGGCATCGACACCGCCAGGAAAATGCGGGAATCCGACAGCCGTTCCCTGCTGATCTTCCTCACCTCCAGTGGGGACCATATGGGGCAGGCATTTTCCGTCCATGCCTTCGATTACATGGAAAAACCACTGGATAGAAATAAATTTTTCACCTGTCTTACAGATTCCCTGGCACTTCTCCCAAAGCCCGAGGATTACCTGTCCTTCTCCTCCAATGGGCTGGACATCCGGCTCTTCTACAGCGAAATCGCCTGTTTATCCTCCTGTGGGCATTCCACGGTGGTGCAGTGCACTTCCGGCAAAGAATATACCGTTTACTCCGCATTTTCCGTCTTTACAAAGCCGCTTACGGAAGACGAACGCTTTCTGTTAGTCAGCCGCGGGATCCTGGTCAACATGGATCATATCACCGGTTTTCAGGGCAACAACTGTCTTTTGCAAAACGATCTGAGTGTTCCGGTGACACAGCGAAAGCTGCGACAGCTGATCCAGACCTGGCACAACTACAATTTTACAAAATTTCATAACTCCATGCCAGAAAGGAATTGAATCCCATGAATTATTTATCTGAAATTTTTGCATTTGCGATACTACTTCCGTCCGCTGTGTTGTGCCTGCTTCCCGTGAGGAACCAGCTGCGCATCTCCGTCCGGAAGCTGTCCCTTATGGCGGGTGGGGTATTCGTTGTGCTGATACCGCTCTGCGCTGCCCTTGTCACCCTCGCCGATCTCCCCACCAACTACGTCCTTCTGCCGGTGGTGGCAATCCTTTTCCTATGTTATCAAAGGGTGCTCAGGACACATATCTTTACAAGTGCTTCCATCTTTCTGCTGGTCATGGCTCTGATGTCCTTCCCGGCGCTCATCGCCCTTGCCATCGACTGCCAGGTGCATCCGTTGGAAGGGGTTCTGTCCCATTGTCCTCTTGTCTGCGGCATCCAGCTGGCCATAAGTGCCCTGTTTCTGCTGTTATATGCCAGGTTTTTCTACCGTTTTCTCGGAGATTTCGTGGATCTCATGGAGTCCCCCAGAGTGTGGGCCGTTTCTCTTCCCGTTCCGCTGATTTTCATTCTGCTCAATATCCTGATGATGCCTCACAAATATGAGACTATGCATGTCAACCGGGTCTATTCGATGTTCCTTTTTTACATAGCTCTTACCTTCTTTCTGTTCAATGTCATCTATGTGATCTTTTATATGATGACCGTGGAACTCCGCCGGAGTTCGCAGGACAGGGAACGCATCCGGTTCTTCGAGATGCAGGAGAGCCATTACCTGGTCCAGCAGCGCTACATTACGGAATTCTCCAGACAGCGCCATGATTTTCGCCAACAGCTCTTAAGCATTGCCCAGATGATACAGAATGGGGAGTATGATGCGCTGTCCAGCCATCTGTCGGAATATATTTCTTCCCTCCCGGAGTCCCTGACGACCTATTGTCTGAACATCCCGGTCAACGCCCTGCTGAATTACTATGGGGCAAGGATGGATACTGGCGGCATCCGCCGCAACTGGAAGATCAGTCTTCCGCAAAACCTCCGGATCACAGATACCGAGCTCTGTGGTCTTCTCGGCAACCTGTTAGAAAATGTATACTATGGCTGCCAGACCCTTCCGCCGGATAAAAGGTATCACGATCTGACGATCCAGATCCGTCAAAGCTGTCTTTACATCATCTCCGTAAACAGCTTTGACGGTGTTGTAAAGCAGAAGGACAATGCCTACCTCTCCACACATAAGGGAGGCTCCGGCATCGGCCTGACCTCCATCGCCACCGTGGCAGAAAAATACGGCGGCATGGCTAAATTCTCCCACACCGCCGATCGTTTTACCATCGATGTTGTAATCCAAAAGTAGTATTTATTTTTCCGTTTTGTTTCTTACTACCACCAGCAGGATACCTGCCGCTCCGAGAATGATCACCGCCAGGGCCATGAGGAGCACCCGGACCGGATGGAAACTGCCGGCTGTGCTTATCTCCTCCGCAGATGCCGGATTCACCGGATTCTCCACAACGCCGGGCTCCATAGATTGTCTATCGACGATGATCGTGTAGTCCGAGGCATGGGTGAAGGTCAGTCCGACCTCTCCCTGACTGTCTATCTCACCGGCACAGATAAATTCCAGTTCGCCGGACTGTTCGTTATAATAGAACAGGTTCGCAAAGAGTCCGGCATTCTTCTTATCCATATTCACAGTAAGCGTCGCCCGGAAGCCAAACTCACCGTCATAGGCAAGTGTCAGGTTGACGGAATATCTCTCTCCGGTGACATTGTTGATGATCTCCACCGGAATCGTCTTCCCGGCTTCCTCACCGAACACCACTCCGAAATCGATGTCCTTTCCGGCTGCTGTGACATCTCTGCCGTTCACCGTCCAGGTAATGCCGTCTCCCATATGGAACACCACGGTCACATCTCTGCCTTTGATGGTGTCAAAAATATCTCCCGGCACCGTCGTGGTACCGTTCATTTCCACATCAATAACATCACTGTCCGGTGCATT
>ERZ1034976.1983-NODE-1983-length-14710-cov-11.579870_pt1 | contig 14710 bp, 20 predicted proteins | sample MGYA00520623_ERZ1034976 | MGnify/ENA primary metagenome ERZ1034976 (study PRJEB33766, sample SAMN09781774) | gut metagenome | biome: gut microbiome | host: Homo sapiens | place: Madagascar | study: EMG produced TPA metagenomics assembly of the PRJNA485056 data... | reverse complement strand
AGCGCATGACTGTTAATCATGATGTCACTGGTTCGAGCCCAGTTGGGGGAGCCAAAAGAGGCTCATAGTTTTTCTATGAGCCTCAATTACCTATATACAAAATTTATTTCCGGTAGAAGTGATAATTGATTTATCGGAAAGGAAAAGATATTGAGTTCGAAAATATGACAGACAAACAATTTGATGTTCTTATGAACTCAATTATCCAAATAGTAAAGGATTCTGAAACTAACGATGAAGCTGTTGAAAAGCTACAAAATTTAGTTAAAGGTAAAGAAAACGGATTACTTTCGCTAATCTGCTTAATTTAATATTATCAAATATATGAGCCAATCATTATATTTCTTATTTTAGAGATATAGTAATTGGCTCTTTTTTATTGGCAATCGTTTTAATTTTTGATTAGAACGGTTGCCTTTTTTTATTTGCAAAAAATTTGAAAGGAATGATTTTAAATGTATTTTACCGACACACCCGAACTCAGGAAGTTTGAAAGAGAGATGCGTCAGAAACCGAATTTTGACAGGCGCAATGATGAGTGTGATGAAAATGAAATCTCACATTTCTCTGACAGCAAAAATGTCAATACAAACAGAAAAAAAGAAGGAGGTTGATTTTATGACAATAAAAATCAGAAGTCCCACTAATGGATATTGCTTGAATCAAAACTAAAAAATAGGAGATGTATAACTTGAACGAATACGAAAGACAGCGCAGAATCGCTGAAAGCACAAAGAAATTGTATCCGCCGGGAACAAGAATTGAGCTTATCCATATGAATGACCCACACGCACCTGTTCTGGCAGGAACAAGAGGAACAGTAAAATTTGTTGATTCAATGGGAACGATATTCCCCGAGTGGGACAATGGTCGTTCACTTGGAGTCGTTCCCGGAGAGGATTCATTCAGAAAGCTCACACATGAAGAAATCGAAGCAGAAAACCAATCTAAATCAGAAGTTGAAGATGAAACTCCTGATGAGGATAGCGGAATGACAATGGGAATGTGAGGTGTTTTTTAATCTATAAATCTTCGGTGAGCTGAAGATTTATGGCAATCAGATTTTTTGATATGTTTGCTGGCATCGGCGGTTTCCGTTCCGGACTTGAAGTCATTGGCGGTTTTGAGTGCGTCGGATACTGCGAAATCGACAAGTATGCAAAGCTGGCATACGAAGCAATGTACGATACAGGAGGTGAACTTTACTTTGATGACGCAAGAAAAATTGTACCCGAACAGTTACCCGATTTCGACCTTCTGGTCGGAGGATTTCCCTGTCAGTCTTTCTCAATCGCAGGAGCGAGAAAAGGATTTGATGATACAAGAGGAACGCTGTTTTTTTGAAATTGCAAGAATTGTTGCCGTTAAAAAACCTAAGTATCTCTTCCTTGAAAATGTTCCCGGATTGCTTAACCATGACTCAGGCAGGACATTTGAAACAATCCTCAATACATTGAATACAGGGTCCCCGAAAAGCATTAAGCTTTTTGGGGAGAGGAGGTGCAGCATAGCGTGCGAGTTTTTAACCGCTTGCGGTTGGAAACGAGTAAGCACAGCTTGCACCGACGAGGGGTATGATGTATGCTGGCAGGTACTTAACAGCAAAAATTTCGGAGTTCCCCAATCAAGAAATCGAGTGTTCATTATCGGATATCTTAGAGGACAATGTGCCGGAGAAGTATTATCTTTCACGCAAACAAGCGGAAAAGCTCTTATACAAAGAAAAGCCAACGCAAGGTGAACGAATCTACTCATCAAAAGGACTAAGCTGTACACTTACAAGCGGTTCGGGCGGTTTCGGCGGTCATTCCGGACTTTATCTTATTGAAGATACTGAAAAATTCGGTTTGCTGATAAAATCTAAGACCAAAGACGGTTATCAGATCGCATATCCCGGTGACAGCATTGATACTGCCTTTTCAGGACAAAATTCAAGGCGTGGCAGAGTAGGAAGTCAGATAGCGCATACTCTGACAACTTCTGCAACGCAGGTTGTATTCTATCTTTTACCTGAAAGGGAAAATGATAGAATTAGCCATCGACCGTTGACACAAAGTGTCAAACCGGTCGGGCGAAATGAACCTAATGAAATGGACACTCGTGTCAATTCCATCGACCTGAACCCCGATCCGAAACTGACAGAAATTGCAAGGTGCATAACTGCAAGACATGATTCGGGAATCAGTAACCACAAGGCTGAACATTCGGGTGTTTTCGTAGAAAGCACGAATATTGCAGATGATGAAAAATTCGCAGTTGCTTTTGTTGAGCCAAACGGAGAAGTTCATATCGGAAGAATCAGAAAGCTTACTCCGAGAGAATGCTGGAGATTACAAGGCTTCACGGACGATCAGTTCGATAAAGCAAGAGCCACAGGACTATCCGACAGCAGGCTCTACAAGATGGCAGGAAATGCTGTGACAGTGAATGTAATCTCTGAAATCGGGAAGATTATCAAGAAAGTAAACGATAAAAATTAAATAACAACAACTAATATCAATCGTTCCTAACGACTGATATTGGTTTTTATATATAAGCCGTTGGTTGAGTTAAAAGCTTAATCAACGGCTTTTTGTCATTTCTGGGGCGATTGGTATTAAAAAATTTTGGCGAGATGAGAGTTATAACTCCCCACTGCTGACAATGTTTCCTCTATCGTACTGTTATGCGGTGGGGAATTGCCAACGGCGGCTCGCCGTAAGGAAGTGAGAATATCAAAACCCCTGTAAGTTGGATGGGTAACAAGACATCCATCCTTCATATTTTGTACGCCCTCTTTCCTTTGAATTACGAAAGGTATATTGAACCCTTCGGAGGTTCGGGAGCGGTACTTTTAGGCAAGAAAAAGCCTGATAAATTCGAGGTTTACAATGATTACAATCATAATCTTGTAAACCTTTTTCGCTGTATGCGTGACAGACCTATGGCATTCATAAAAGAACTCGGATTTTATCCGCTAAATTCAAGGGACGATTTTAATGCAATCAGGGATTTCTTTAGACAGGAAAAGTTTGAGGATAAGTACCTTGATGAAGAATTGGAACTGACGAAGATTATCCTGCCTGACTTGAAAGCAGAAGAAATCATAGAGCTATATGTCAGAATGAAACAGGACTACGATTTGCGCAGAGCCGTAATGTTTCTTAAACTCTTGCGATACAGTTATTCAAGTGGCGGAAAATCATTTGCCTGTCAGCCATTTTCAGTAGTGAGCCTGTTTCAACTGATTGAGCAAGTCGGCAAAAGACTTGAAAATGCGATGATTGAAAATCAGGATTTTGAGGTTTTAATCAAGCATTATAACCGAGATAACGCCTTTTTCTACTGCGATCCGCCGTACTATTCAAGCGAGTATGTGTATCAGTGCGGATTCACTTGGAATGACCATCTTAGGCTAAAAAACGCACTTGCAAATTCAAAGGGCAAATGGCTTGTATCATACAACGATTGTAAGGAAATCCGTAATTTATATGACGGTTATTCATTCTTTGATTTCACAAGGCTTCACAATATGAAACAGCGAATAAACGCAGGCGAACAATTCCCCGAATTGCTTATCGTCAATTACGATATGTATGAACGGCAGAGAAACAAGCCGTCACAGTTAAGCCTGCTTGACTTAACAACCGAACAACAAATTGATTTAGAACAAATTTTGAAGGAGTGTAAAGTAGTGTATTATTAACAATAAAAAATAGAATTTATATAAGCATACCGCTTGACGCACTTATTGTATCAGGAATCACATCCGACTGTGCTGTGCAGATTTCAGCTGTGGACGGAGCAATTTTGATTGAAAGGTGTGATGATGATTGCGAAAATTTTGATGACGAGTGTAATTGTTACGACTGCATCTGTGATGAGTGCAGAGCAGAGCTTGCGGAAAGCGAGGACGAGCAATGCTAAAAATATACAGAGTCCTCGGAAAAAAAGGAAGGATTACAATCCCTTTTGAAATCCGTCAGCAAATCGGATTCAGATACAACGATGTTTTATCATTCAACCAGCAGGATGACGGCTCGGTACTTGTCAGGCGAGAAAAAATATGCGACAACTGTAAGGAGTTATCAGAAGAATATGAGGAAAATTTCACACTTGAAGATGTCATTGACAGCCTGTCCGAGGAAGAACAGAGAGATGCACTTATTCACCTTTCTCTGTTGTGGGCAGAAAAGCTGAAATACTAAATCGGAGGTAAATTCATATGGCACAGAATACAAATTTCAAAGGAAACAAAAACAACAATCAGAAAAAGAAACTGCCGTATATCAAGGTAAGGATTGATAAGCTCGTTGATGTAGATGATTGCAACACAAAGGCGTTTGCAAGCGTTACTGTCGGCGGTGCTGTGGCTATTCACGGAATCAGAGTGATGAACTCAAGAAAAGGACTGTTTGTTGCAATGCCTGCAAGTAACTATGTTGACGAAAACGGCGAAACGAAGTTCAGCGAGATTTCTCACCCTATTTCAAAGGAGTCAAGAAATATGCTAAACAGCAAGGTTATGGAAGCGTATGATCAGGCACTTAATAAACAGCAGAGTGAAGATGAAGCCGAAGATATGTCAGAAGATGAATCGGAAAGCTTTACGCAGAGTATGTGATTTTGCCTTGACTTTTACTCTAGACTTATGTATAATATCTTTCAATTTGAATGGTAATTTCGGGAGATAAATAAAATGAAAGTTTTAGTAATGAATTGTAGTCCAGTAAGAAATGGCGCAACTGCTGAAATAGTAAATATTGTTTCAGATTGTTTGAAAGAAAAATATGATGTCAGAAGTATTTGTATTGATGATTTTGATATAAGTTTTTGTAAAGGGTGTAGAAATTGTCATAATACAGCTAAATGTATTCAAGATGATGATGTAGTCAAAATAATTCAACAGTATGAATGGGCAGATATTATTATATCAGTGTCTCCTTCATATTGGGCTGACATTCCGGGACAATTTAAGGCTTTTATTGATAGGTGCACACCTTGGTGTAACACTCATGACCCTCATGCTACCATAAGTAGCGGAAAGAAAGGATATTCAATAGCTTTAAGAACTGGTCCAAGTATGAGAGAATGTAGCCGAGTTATTGAAAGCATCGAACACTTCTATGGACATTTGGAGATTGAGTGTTGCGATAGTTTAGGCTTGTGTTCAGTAGAGTATAAGGAGGCAGTGGAACAAAGAAAGAATGAAATTATAAAGTTTTGCGATAAAATTTAAGAATATGCTCTGGACATTTGAATTTCTTTGGATATACTTATTGCTTGAAAGGACGGCGATAGTATGAAAAAGAAAATCGCAATAATACTGACATTGATTTTAGCAGCAGGAACATTTACGGCTTGTACTGCAGAAGAAAAAGTGAATAACAGTTCTTTATCACCCACGGCTTCAACTTCCGTGGGTGTTTCTGTATCTGCGGAAAGTTCTGAAATGGCAACAACCGAAACAACAACCAACACCGAAAAAGCCACCGTTTCAAAAGAAACAGAGCCTTCGGGACAGAATACCAAAACCAAAGAAAAAGCCGACAGCGGGCAAAATTCGGCGGTTGCTTCGGCAACGGATAGAACCGAGCAAAATTATATGTTACAGCGAACCTTTTCCTGAAATGCAAGGTGACATAATTTATGTTGATTATGAACTTAGCGGTTGGAAATATCTCAATAAAGAATCATTGGACTTGCCATTGCATAATAAAAAGGGTATAATTGTTAACAAAACAATGCTTCAGCCAGAGAACTTCAATAAAATGTATTCACTGAAAGGTTTAGGAAGTGCCTACGGCGGTAAGTGGAAACCAAAAAAGACTGAAGATGAACGATTTTTAGGAAAACCGGGCGAAATCAAGGAAACATTTGATAAGAATGGAGAACGAAGGTTAACGAAAATTGGTGATGATGGACGTGCAACCAAGGAAAGACATTTCAGTTTCCATAATCGACCTGATAAACATACAAATCCGCATGATCATATGATAAATTGGGATCCTAATCGTGGTAATCCATTGCCACAGAGACCCATAAATTATCCTGATGTAGTTCCAGAATTTAAGTATTATAGGGAAGTGAACACACAGATGAAAGTAAATAAAAATATTGTAAAAAACGAAGAAGATCAATTTAAAACAATTAGCGAGTTTAAATGGTGTGTAGATTGTGGTGGAGAAGTTGAATTTCAATGGAAAGGCAAATCTTATTCTATCACACATCCTGACGGGAGAATTAACATTGGCGAGGGCTACTATATAAAAGATGGAAAAAATTATAATGTTCTCAGCAATGAACCATGCATTGACATAGAAGGAATGTGGGGAGATACGGCAGATGATATATTGGAATATATTGTCGGTGGTGACAGGCTTCGTGATGTAATAACTCAAGTTGAGGTCGTTGTAAGGACAATTTAAAATTTTATAATGACAGCACTCTTAATTGTGGTGACCCCCAAAAGTTAGATTTGAAAGCGTAGTGGCTTTTAGCTGCTACGCTTTTGTTATGCAACTAAGGCATTAATCCTGTACTCAACCGGACTTAACCAGCCGAGTTTCTGTTTGATTCTCTTGTTGTTGTAGTAATCAATGTATTTGATAATTGCTTGTTTAAGTTCTTCATAGCTGTAATAAACTTTTCCATAATATATTTCTTGCTTTAATATTCCAAAGAAATTTTCCATAACAGAGTTATCGTGACAATTTCCTTTTCTTGACATACTCTGAAATATTCTGTTTTCTTTCAGCTTTTGTGAATATGCTTTCATCTGATAAGCCCATCCTCTGTCAGAGTGAAAAGTCCTGCGATATGAACAGTCATTAGTGATAGTAATAGCTTCATCTAATGCACTCATAATGTTCTCGGCAGATGGCTTTTGAGATATGCCAAAACTCAGAATTTCTCCGTTAAACATATCCATAAATGGATCAAAATAGAGCTTTTTGATTATCATTATGCCCTTGCTGTCAACCTCATAATACTTAAATTCACTTGTATCTGTTGTGATTTTCTGATGCGGTACACTTGTGTTAAATCTACGGTTAATCCTGTTTGGAGCAATCTTTCCTACTTTACCTTTGTATGAACTGTATTTTCTGCTTTTATGAGTAAACGAGGTTACTTGCAGGTTCAATTTCTGAACAATTCTTTGAACTTTTTTCTTGTTTACAAAAATATTTCTGTTTCGCAATTCTCCCCAAATTCTGCGATAACCATAGTCTTTATGCACTTTTCGTATATCAAGAATTTCTTTTTCTAATTTTTCATCCGGGTTCTCTCGCTCAAATCTATTTTGCCAATACATATATGTTGACTTTGGAAAACCTGTTACGGCAAGAATATCTTTTAGCCTGAATTCTCCTCGGAGACTGTGTATTATTCTTGCCTGTTTTTCGGAGGTTTTTCTTCCTCCAAACGCAATCTCCTCAGCTCTTTTAAATACGCATTTTCAATCCTTAATCTTAAATTCTCATCTTCAAGCTGTTTCAGATATTCTGATTCAGCTTTTTCTTTTCCTGTGTTAGGTATTATCTTTTTTGGTTTAGACACTTTGGGTTTCCGTCCTTTTCTCTTTGGTCGTAACGCATCAGGTCCAACTGCACGGTAATCGGTTACCCATTTTGCTATCATTGGTGGATTATTGATACCTAAACTCAATGCAAGTTCTCGATACGATACTTCCGTTGTTAAGTATAATTCTACCACATGCATCTTAAATTCAAAAGAGTAATTTTTCTTTTCTCTTGATCGCATTAATCCTTTGTTTCCAAATTCTTTGTATGCTGAGATCCAATCTCGTAATATTGTTTGACTCGGTATCCCATTTTCTTTACATAAACTTTTATATCCTCCTTTTCCATTTATGTAGTCCATTACTACCTTCTTCTTGAATTCATAACTGTATTTTGACATAAAAATACCGACCTCCAAAGTTAGATTTTTTAGGTCTAACTTTTGGGGGTCGGGTCAAATCGGGTGCTGTTATTTTTTTGAAAGGACTGATCTCAATGAAAATAAACCAAATAACTTTAACAGATCTACGCCGTATGAACGGCAAGGAAGGACTCATCTTGCAGGGGTGTGGCGGTGAAACACAGGAATGGGTGGACGGCATCAATAAAATGCTCACGGACAAAGGAATACTTCTTGACAACACAAAGTTTGAGAATGTTTCGGTGTTCAAGAGTGACGGCGTAACCTGTATTCTCTATCCCTTTGAAGATGTCCACCTTGACATTGGCAAGCTTGCAATGTGGAGATTACAGTCCTACACAGCTTTTGCATGAATGTGGCTGTCTGATTATGTGGATAACAGGCTCGGCGGTTTTGAACCTGAGCAGAACAAAGCAGAAAAGGTCAAACCTGACTGTGCATTAATAGGCTGTGACGGCAATGTGTTTGCCCTACTTGGTATGGCAAGCCGTACGCTCAAGCAAAACGGTATGGCTCCGTTCATACCGCATTTTTATGTGCTGATTTTAGATGACAGCAACAAAGAAGAAAGAAACCTCGGTATGCTTGCCGGACTTTCAATGCTTTGGGTTTGCGATGCGGTTTGGGTTTTCGGAGATGAAATAACTGAGAGTATGAAAACAGAAGTTCGCTTTGCCGAAAAGCTGAACATCAAAGTCAGATATATATCTGAGAATGATTTAAGAAAATCGGAGGTAAAAAATGATAAAGTCAAGAAAAATTAAGTTATTGCAGTGGATAGCAGGAATATCAGTAATACTGTTTATGCTCGGAATATCGGTAGTAACAGTCTTTGCCGCAGGCGATGTATCATCAGCCATTGAAAGCACATGGAACTCGGCACAAACACAGATTAAAAATGTTGTAAACAATGTTGTCTTTCCTGCGGTTGATATGATTCTTGCTATACTTTTCTTTGTTAAACTCGCAACGGCGTATATGGACTATCGAAAACATGGACAGTTTGAGTTCACCGCACCGGCAATACTTTTCGGCTGTCTTGTGTTCTCTTTGACTGCACCGCTATACATCTGGACAATACTATAAAATTGAAAATGGAAAATGTAAAATGGAAAATTTCGGACGAGCAGATGGTTTGAAATGATAAAAAGCCTTGTTGCCCGAATTTATTTAAAATTGAGGCGAAGCCGCACAGCTTAATTTTCAACTTTCCATTTGACAGGGGGTGATTTATATTTTTGATTGGTTAGGAGATTTCATCGGTGGAATCGGAAGTGCCATAGGCGAGGTGTTTGACTTCCTCGGTGAACAAATTTCAAATGCTATATGGAACACAATGATTCAGTGGCTTTATGAAACGATTTACAACGCTGTTGCCGACTTCTTCACAATGATGGGAAATATGGGAGCAGATGTGTTCGACCTTGAATGGGTGCAGGCGACAATAAACCTGTTTACGCTTTTTGGCTGGGCATTGTTCGTCGCAGGAACGGTCGTTGCCGTATTTGATGTGGCTGTTGAATATCAGAACGGCAGAGCGAACATAAAGACAACTGCAATTAATGTGCTTAAAGGTTTCTTTGCCTGTTCGCTGTTCGGCGTAGTACCTGTGGAGTTGTATAAGTTCTGCATCAGCCTGCAAAACACATTTTCAAAGGATTTGTCGTCCATAATGGCAGGACAGCAAAGCCTTGATTTAGCCGGACAAAGCACAAGTGTTTTAGAAGGTAGTTTTGCAGTATCAACACAGACAACATTCGGATTATTGAATCTGTTATGCATGATAGCCTTTGCCTACTGCGTAATAAAAATCTTTTTTGCGAACATCAAGCGCGGAGGAATCTTGCTTATTCAGATGGCAGTAGGTGCATTGTATATGTTCAGCGTTCCGAGAGGATATCAGGACGGCTTCAATCAGTGGATGAAGCAAATAGCGGCACTATGCCTGACAGCATTTATGCAGACAACTCTGCTGTTCCTCGGGTTGCTAACCTTCCCCGGCAATATGCTTTTGGGACTTGGAATAATGCTTGCATCAAACGAAGTGCCGAGAATTGCACAGCAGTTCGGACTGGATTCATCGGTTAAGGTAAATATGACGAGCATTGTTCACGCAACTACAACTGCCGTGAACCTGACAAGAAGTGTTGCGAGAGCGGCAAAGTAGGAGAATTTATATTATGACCACTTATTTATATCCGCAAAACCTAAAAGCCACAGCCAATCTATGGCTGTGGAGCTTGCGGGATTTTGCGATTATGAGCATAGCGCTTTTATTATCAATCCTTATACTTGCACAGACGAGGATAGTAGTTCCGCTTGCAGTAACACTCTGCTTCGGATTTTTGTCAATAAGGCTTGAAGATACAACAATTCTTGATTTTATCCGCTATGCTGTGAAGTATTTTATATCAACACAACAAATTTTTTACTGGAGGGAGAAAAAGTGAAAAAGCAAAAACGAAAAGGTAAATCGGTTCAGGACTTGCTGTGCATAAAAACCTTTACGAAAAACGGCTTGAAGGTCGGCAAGGAAGATCTTATCTTCTATATGGTTCAGCCGACAAATATTTCTGTGCTTTCTCACACGAATATTGAAATCAAGGTGCGCCACCTGATGATGGTGCTTTCTGCTGTACCGGATATTGAAATAACCTGTACCGATTCCTGCGAGTGCTTCGATACGAACAAAAGCTATATCAAAGGCAGAATTGAAGCAGAACAGAATGAAAAGGTCAGAAAAATATTGAATAAGGATCTGGATTTTCTCGACAGTATTCAGACCGAAACCTCAACCGCAAGACAGTTCCTGTTCATTGCAAGGTGTAAATCTTCAAAATCAGAAAATGTTTTGCAGAAAGCAAACAGAGTTGAGAAGATTATTTCAGCCCAAGGCTTTGAAGTAACCAGAATGAAGAAAGCCGACATCAAGCGTTTTCTTGCAATATATTTTGACGCAAGTATGAACGGCGATTTGATGCCCGACTATGACGGCGAACAGTATTATGAAAAGGAGCATACCTATGAAGAAACATAAAGGAAAAATCCAAATGGGAATTGTGATAGGTATATTTTCAGTAATCATAGTTGCCTGCCTAATTTCAATTTTTTCAAGGCTCTATGCCGAAAACAAGGAAATGGAAGAATTCAGGCAGCTCGCAGAAATCGTTACTGAGGAAACAACGAATACAGATACTGTAACAGAAAGAATTAAAAAGCCAAATATATTAAAAGTCAGCGATTTTGATAATGAAGTTCAGGATGAACAAACTGTGTATCACACAACCTATTATGACCCTCATTCAATATCAGAGCTTATTTCAATGAATTCCGAATGCTTCGGCTGGATAAGCATAGCAGACACAAATATCAATTATCCTGTTATGCATACACCCAGTAATCCGCAGAAGTATCTGAACAAAAACTTTTACGGCGAGTACAGTTATAGCGGTACACCGTTTCTGGATAGCAGATATTCAGCAGACAGTACCAATCTTATAATCTACGGACACCATATGAACAACGGCACAATGTTTGCAGACCTATGCAACTATACCGATTATTCGTACTTTACAGAACATCCGACAGTTGTGCTTGAAACGAAAGATGGGGCATTTTCTTACTCCGTCTTTTCAGTTATAAGGGTAAAATCCTATGATGATTGGTACAAATTTTTAACAACAGATTTGGACAAAACCTATGAAAAATGGGTCAGTTATGCAAAAACAAAATCTCTGTATAACACAGAAATTACACCTGTTTACGGTCATCAAATTTTAACGCTTTCAACCTGTTACGGATGCAATCAGGATGACCGTATACTTGTGTTGGCAGTACGAAATTAAGGGGGTTAGAAAATGAAATTTCTCGATAGAAAGCCAAAGGTGCTCACACCTGAACAGGCAGAAGAAATATATACCAAAGATTTCTTTGATATGATTCTGCCGTCAACAATAAAATTCTTGACAGATCACTACATTGTCGGCGACTCATACCGCAGTGTATGGGCGGTTCGTGAATATCCGCCGTCAACTGAAGAACAGGCGATTCTTTCACAGCTTGCAGATAGAAACGGAGTAACTCTCCGCATCTATCACAGACTTGTGGAGAGTATGGAACAGCGTAAAATCATACAGAACGCAACACGCAAAAATAAGCTCAAATCAAGCGGTAACGATGTAAATGAAACCATTGAAGCACAGGGCAACTTGCAGGATGTTGTCACGCTGATGGCGAACTTACGAAAAAACAAAGAACCGTTATTGCATTGTTCTGTGTTCATAGAGCTTAAAGCCAAGAGTAAGCAGAAATTGAAGGAGTTGCAAACCGATATTGCAATGGAGCTGACACGCTCCAAGATTGAAGTGGATAGATTAACGCTAAGGCAGAAAGAAGGCTTCTTGTCGGTGAACCCCATAGGTTCAAATCAATTCGGACTTTTGTATGAAAGAGTGTTGCCTGCTTCATCTGTTGCAAATCTGTTTCCGTTTAATTTCAGTGGTAAGACAGATCCAAACGGTTTGTATATCGGCAGAGATAAGTACGGCACTAATATTCTCGTTGATTTTGACAGACGAACAGAGGATAAGACAACGAGTAACATTCTTATTCTCGGAAACTCAGGTCAGGGTAAATCGTATTTATTGAAACTTATCCTTACAAATATTCGTGAAAGCGGAAAGAAAATCTTATGCCTTGATCCTGAAGCGGAGTATGAAGATTTGACAAATGCCCTCGGCGGTTGCTACATTGATTTTATGTCGGGCAAATACAAAATCAATCCGTTAGAACCAAAGGATTGGGGTAATGCAAATGAAGAAGTTGACTCCAAAACACCCGAACCGTTCAAGCGTGTTACCCGATTATCACAGCACATTGCATTTCTAAAGGACTTTTTCAGAACCTACAAGGATTTTACTGACGCACAGCTTGATACAATCGAAATCCTGCTTATGAAGTTGTATGCAAGGTTCGGCATTACAGATACAACCGATTACAGCACAAAAAAGCCTACTGATTTTCCTGTGATGAGCGATTTCTATGACTTGTGTGAGGAAGAATATATGACCTACGACCACAAGCGAAAGTATCTTTATACAGAAGAAATCTTGCAGGAGGTTTGTCTGGGTATTCATAGTATGTGTGTAGGTTCAGAATCAAAGTATTTCAACGGTCACACCAACATTACCGATGACAAATTCCTGTGCTTCGGGGTAAAAGGTTTGCTTGACACGAACAAAAGGCTCAAAGATGCAATGTTGTTCAATATTCTGTCGTATATGAGCAACAAACTTCTCGGAGAGGGAAACACCGTTGCATCAATAGACGAACTCTATTTGTTTCTTTCAAATCTCACAGCAATTGAGTATATACGCAACGCAATGAAGCGTGTACGCAAAAAGGATTCAGCCGTGATTTTAGCCAGTCAGAACATAGACGATTTTTTGATTCCGAGCGTTAAGGAATACACAAAACCCTTGTTCTCAATCCCGACTCATCACTTCTTATTCTACCCCGGTAATATCAATCCTAAAGATTTTCAGGATGCACTGATGGTTGAACCGAACGAATACGATTTAATAAAATTCGGTGAGCGTGGCACCTGTCTGTATAGGTGCGGTAATGAACGCTATTTGCTTCTCGTTCAGGCTCCTGAATACAAAGCAGAGATTTTCGGTAGAGCTGGTGGAAGATAAAAAAGTCGAAAGTTGACAAATTATATTATCAGATTTATAATATTACCATTATTCACTATGAGAGGTGTGTGTATGTATAAATCTGATAATAAGCAGAGTGAAGGAAAAGAACATTCAAAAACTACTATAGAAAAAATAACTAGTAACGCTTGGGTGGTTTTGTTTTTTAATATCTGTTCTTTGTTTGGATTGATCCTTTCTTGCGTATTTGGTAATCAGTGGTGCATTTTAATTTTTTCCATTCTTTTAGCAGTGCTAATATGTATTATTTCATCATATTTGATGTATAGAGTTTTTGCGGTTAGAAGAGCAAAAAGAAATATTGAAAAAACGCATTTGGCAATTCGTAAAGAAACAGGAGAATTGTTCCATAGGTTTTTTCATGATTTAAGAGATTGCAATAGTTTTTTAGATAAAAATCGAGATGTAAATCAAGAAGTATTTAAAGATAAAGCGACTTTATTGTGCAATCAAATTGAAAAAATATTTAATAGAATGTTAGATGCAAAAACAGCCGTGTGTATAAAACTATTAAAAACCGATACAATATTGGATAAAGATATAGACGAATGGGAAATTCAAACATTTGTTAGATGTTCTTCTACTTCTGACGAACGATATCAATACGATAGGAAATCTGATAAAATTATAGAAAATACTGATTTTGAAATAATTTTAAGGGATGTAGGAAAGGCAAAGCAAAAAGACTTTTTTTATGCTGTAAATATAAAAAAATATATCGATTATTTTGAGAAAGAATCTGGAGAAAAATTTAGGAACTCCCATGAAAACTATCAATATAATTCAGCAATTGTTGTTCCGATTCGAATCAAAGCTTCTAATATGCATCCTGAACTGAAGAAATTATGTACTGATAAAGATTATTTTCATGTTGTCGGTTTTTTATGCATTGATACTGAAGAAACATTTGATGATGTAAAGCATAATTATAAGTATAGCCAGTTTATGAGTAGCCTTAAATATGCATGTGCCATTAGCGATTCAATGTATCATTTTTTTGAGAGTTATCTAATTAAAGAAATTTCAATGAAATAAGTTATTGGAGGATAAAATGATTAAGGTGATAAAAA
>ERZ1034976.1980-NODE-1980-length-14718-cov-55.598650_pt1 | contig 14718 bp, 10 predicted proteins | sample MGYA00520623_ERZ1034976 | MGnify/ENA primary metagenome ERZ1034976 (study PRJEB33766, sample SAMN09781774) | gut metagenome | biome: gut microbiome | host: Homo sapiens | place: Madagascar | study: EMG produced TPA metagenomics assembly of the PRJNA485056 data... | reverse complement strand
ATACAGAAGGAGGGTGCACCATAAATGACCATAGTCAATTATGACACACCCTCTTCTTTTTTATTTATCTAATAAGGCTGAATGCCTTTTCATAGATGTATGTTTACTTAACAACAATCTTCTTGCCACCTACTACGTAGATACCCTTAGCCAAGCCCTTAACAGACTCACCTGCACCAAGAACCTTTGCACCATTCAAGTTGTAAACGGCAGCATTCTTAGCAGCAACCTCAAGAGCAGAGATACCATCAGGAGTAGCTGTCTTGTAAGAGAGGAGTGTGAACTCTGCATCATCGCCTGCTATGCGGAAGTAGCCAACTACGCTCTCTACATTAGCCATCATAGACTCGTCGAGTGAGTGAGTTCCGTCAGCGATTTCAGCCTTAGCATCACCCTTAACAAGCTGGAATTTATCTGACTCATTCTTGTTAACAGTAATATTCTTGAACTCATATAGACGGAAGTTGTTCTCTGACTTCAATACCTCAGCGAAGTCAGCCTCGGTAGGAACAACAGGAGCCTCTGTAGTAGTAATATCTGAATTAGCTGTGTTTTCACATACCTCGATAGAACCATAGCTATATTTTGCATAGAGATAGCCATTGAGAACTGCACCCTGCTTGAATTCGTCTTTCAACATTTCCGTTCCAACAGCCTCAGCAAAGAAGTACTGAGCATTAAATGCGCCAGTCTTATCTTCGATGATTGCAGAAGACATTGAAGCGTCAGCTACAGTAATCTGAGCATCAGTAAGCTTCAACTTAATAGTTGCACCTTCGTTCTCTTCACCAAGCTTGTTCAACTCTGCAATGCTGTTAACCTCGATAGGCTTAACCTCAGCAGCTGTGTAAGAGATAGGCTCAAAGCTATACTGTTCCATTTCACAGAATACAACACCTACAAGGCTTTCAAACTTAGTAGGCAATTTCTCTGGAAGAGTTCCGAGCATATCGTAGGTCATAATAATATCATCGTTCTGCTTAAATACAGGAGCTCCGTCAATGAAGTCTACGTCTACATCCTTGAGCTCGAACAAACGATAGTTATTCTCTGGCTTCTGAAGATCAGCAATTGTTGCTGGAGTTGGAACTATTGTTGTAGGAGTATTTGTAAACTTAGACTTAGCAGTCTCAGCATTAGCAACCAATGCAAAAGAGTATGAGCTATAATCAACATAGATATAACCATTGAGCTCTACGCCTTCCTTAAGTTCACCTGGGAACAAGTTCTTAGCCGCAGCTGTATTGATGATGTTAGAGATTTCTACTGCACCAGTCTCATCCTCAAGGAATGCGAACTGTACATTAGCACGTGGGTCGATACCCTCGTCCATACTCTGAACATAAGTAATCTTAGCGTTCTTCAACATGAGCTTAACGCTTGGATTCTCCATTTCGCCACCTTCAATCTTGCTAAGAGCAGCAATGTTCTCAACAACAGGAATTTCTGGAGCTACAGGAGCAACTTCACCTATCTTAACAAGACGGAAGCGTGTGAACGACATCCACTGATGTTGCTTATCGGTTACACCCTGTACACCAAGGTTTACGACAGCATCATCCTCGGTAACCTCAAACTCTACAGAGTTATCGTTCCAACCACGATCGAAGAGTTCGCCAGAAGCACCAACATGCTTCATTTCTGCACGAGACTCACCTGCAAAGAGTGCAAATGAAGTAATATCTACAGATGCACGTGATGTTGCTGTGAGCAAGTACTTACCCTTAGGCAAAGTTACGTCTTGAGAGAATGTTACATCCCAAGCATTATCGCCCCAGCTACCACCATCGAAGTAAGAGTGAGTAGAGTTTCCTTCTGCATCGGTGAATGGTTCATTATTCAAGACTTTAATAGCACCCTTGTTGATTTCGCCAAGAGCTATTGTCCAACCATCCAAAGCCTCTGCATTAGCATTCTTGATTGACTCGGTATAGTTGGTAGCACCCTCTACGCCTTCTGCCAAAGCATTAGACTCTACGAGAGAACGAACAGCCTTAATATAGTCTGCCTTCAAAGCATCTGCCTCATCTGCTGTAGCTGGGGTCTTTTCTGCAATAGCATTTACAGCAGCAATCTTTTCATCGCTTGCATATTTAGTATCAATAGTTGCATACTTTGCCTTAGCATCAGCAAATGCTACGAAATGAGCATTAACATCATTGTATGCAGCAACTGCAGCCTTCAAAGGCTCGATAGCTGCAAGAATCTCCTTATAATCTGTCTTTGTTGTTGCAGCCTCTGCTGTAGCAATAGCAGCAAGGAGATCAGCTGTTGGGGCAAGACCTGCATTTGCGATCTCCTTAGCAGCAGCAATCTCCTTAGCGAGATTATTGTTTACAGCTGTGAAGAGATCCTGACGCTCAAGGGTGATATTATCGAAGAACACCTTACCATTTGCACCTGAACCACCACTTACAGCAGCACCACCAATTGTGAAATGACCTGCTGTTTCTGATTCAAGAGTGAATTCTACTACATCCTCTACCCACTCGTTCAAAGCAAAGCTATTCTTGGTACTTGTGTAAGCCTTGTCGGCTGTAGCAAAACCAAGCTTAGAAGCAAACTGAGTAGCAGTACCGCCATTATAAGCGTGAGCCTTCATGATATAGTAACCAGCAGGCAATACAACTTCTGCAGCTGACTGATAAGAGTTTGTACCACCCCATCCTACTGTGAAACCAAGAGCCTTACCTGTGTTACCTGCGTTGTCGGTTGCAGGAACAGCAGCATCATTGAGAGATGCATCGCTACCATAAGCAAATGCAGCACTATTAGACCAAGCGGCAGAAGAAACAAGCTTCCAACCTACAGCCTCATAGTCCGTACCCTGTGCAGAACCTGCAGTAGCAACCTTACCTGTTGCAGCTTCACAATCCTCGAAACCTGGGTTTACAAGATATTTGGCTGTTACATCGCCTTCAGGAAGTACAGGCTTAGCAACGATATCCTCGATATCCTCAGCGCTTGTAGGAGCAATTTCTACGATAACATCGGTAGAACCATTTGCTACGAAAGGAATGATGATACCGCTAATGCTCTTAATAGCCTCAGGAAGAGTATATCCAACTTTAAACTTGTCGTAGAGTTGAATCTTGTTCTCACCACTAACGAGATAGGTTTTACCATCAGCCTCTTCGATAGTAAAATCGGTAAGTGTGACATACTTCAAATAAGATGCAGCCTTCATAGCGTCTGCAAATTCCATTGCTACAGGAGCTACAGCATCGCCATCGGTAATGGTAAGAGCTGCAACATCGGTATTAGCAGTCTTTGCAGCCTGTGGCATACCCATAAATTCAGTATACTTAGCCTCAACAGTACCATTGATTACCTGACCTGCAGTAGCTGTAAGTCCCCAGTTGAAGAAGTCAACAGCACCAGTTGCGTCTTCTACTATCAAGTCGTTGCCCTTAACTAATACCACCTTACCATCAGTAATAGTAAGCTTCACAGCCTTATCTTTCTCACAAGCCTTGAAAGAAGCTAAGTCTGTAATCTCTGGCAAAACTACCACCTCAGCTCCCTCGCCTGGATCAGCGATTGTGAGGATTGCCTTAGAGATTTTGGTTGTAAAAGATTTAGAATTATCAGTTGGTTTATTACCACCAGTAAAGGTAACAGAATTTACCTGTGTCTTTGGCTGTACCCAAGTTTTAGAAGAACTATCATAAGTTCCTTCAGCTACAACCAAACTAAGAGTTCCTGAAAATTCAATTTTTTCAATTACCTTTCCAGCAGGAGCTGTAAAGGTAATGGTATTACCAGTATACATTCTTATTTGTGGTCCTGTCCACATACGAGGAGCAGTTTGCTCATTAGTTCCTTGAGCAAAAGTTGCAGTTACTCCATCTTGTACTATAGGAGCTACGATATTTCCTTTAGCAGCTTCATCACCTGATCCAGAACCAAGAGGCAAATTCCAAGGATTAGCTGCAAAATCGAAAGTCACGGTAGTTCTTGCCAACAACCCAGCTGGCATAGCTAACAATAGCATCAAAATGCTAAGAAACGAATACGTAAATTTCTTCATGTTTCAATTAAATTTGTCAGTCGTTGCGTCTCCGTCAATAGGCACAATAATAAAGGTAAATGTCGAGTTGAGACTTCCGTTGACGGTTTTCATTCTTCTCGTCTTAGGAGTAAGAACGGAAGCCACATTAAACAAAACTGCTGTTTGAGTGTCAAAAATAACATATTTTAATTCATAAAACTGCCGTAAAGATAGCGATTATTATCAAGACTGCCAAATAAAAATAGGTTTTTGTGTTTTTTGTATCATCTTTGCATCACAAATCCTTAAAAAAAATAAAAATATAGATATATAATAAGGTATAAGCAAAAGTTTTAATTACTTTTGTGCCCCATAATTTATACATTTCGTAGTATGCAAGAAAATCTAGTGATTGTAGAGAGCCCCGCAAAGGCTAAGACAATAGAGAAGTTTTTAGGCTCCGACTTCAAGGTGATGTCGAGCTACGGACATATTCGTGACCTCAAGAAACGTGAGTTGAGCATTGATGAAAAGACCATGATGCCTCACTATGAGATTCCTGAGGAGAAGAAGAAACTCGTTGCTGAACTGAAGAGCAATGCAAAGAAGGCAAAGCAGATTTGGTTGGCATCCGATGAGGACCGCGAAGGAGAAGCCATCAGCTGGCACCTTTGCGAAGTATTAGGATTGGACGAGGAGAAGACTAAGCGAATAGTATTCCACGAAATTACTAAGTCGGCTATTCTTAAGGCTATAGAGACCCCACGCCTTCTCGACATGAACCTTGTGAATGCACAGCAGGCTCGCCGTGTGCTCGACCGTATAGTAGGTTTTAAGCTATCGCCAGTATTGTGGCGCAAGGTTAAACCATCACTCTCTGCCGGACGTGTGCAGAGTGTAGCTGTAAGACTCATCGTAGAGCGTGAGCGCGAGATGCAGGCTTTCAAGAGCGAGCCATACTACAGAGTGAATGCCATATTCCAGGTTACTGGAGCCGATGGCACAAAGAGCGAGCTAAAGGCAGAACTCGACACTCGATTCAAGACTCACGAAGAGGCTGTGGAATTCTTGAATCAATGCAAGGATGCTCGCTTCACCGTGGCTTCTATACAGAAGAAGCCTTTGAAGCGTATGCCTGCTCCTCCTTTCACAACATCTACACTTCAGCAGGAGGCAGCCCGAAAACTTGGCTTTACTGTTAGCCAAACCATGATGGTGGCTCAGCATCTATATGAGAACGGACGCATCACGTACATGCGTACCGATAGTGTGAACCTATCGCAGTTAGCTCTCGACGGTAGCGAAGCTTTGGTGAAGGAGCTTTATGGCGACAACTTCTCAAAGAGACGCAACTACCACACAAGTTCTAAGGGTGCTCAGGAGGCTCACGAGGCTATCCGCCCTACTGTTATGGATCAGCAGACCATAGAGGGAACAGTACAGGAGCGCAGACTCTACAACTTGATATGGAAGCGCACCATAGCATCGCAGATGGCTGATGCACAGTTGGAGAAGACAACTATCACTATCGACGTAAACAACTCTTCGTATAAGTTTGTTGCTAATGGCGAGGTTGTTACATTCGACGGATTCTTGAAGGTTTACACAGAGTCTACCGACGACGACAACCAAAATGCAGAAGAATCAGATTTGTTGCCAGTTATCAACGAAGGCGACGAGCTACAGCAGGAGGAGATAACATCTACAGAAAGATTCAGCCAGGGTCCTACCAGATATACTGAAGCAAGCCTTGTACACAAGCTTGAGGAATTGGGCATCGGCCGTCCTTCTACCTATGCTCCAACAATCTCTACCATCCAGCAGCGCGAATATGTGCAGAAGGGTGACAAGAATGGAGAGGAACGCACATACGTGATAGACACCTTGAAGAATGGCGTTAAGACTTCGAAGACAAAGACCGAGATGGCTGGCTCTGACAAGGGTAAGCTGTTGCCAACAGATATCGGTATGGTGGTTAACGATTTCTTGATGAAGAACTTCCCTGAGATTATGGACTACAACTTCACCGCACGTGTGGAGGAGCAGTTCGACCAGATAGCCGAAGGCAAAGAGGAATGGTTGCAGATGATGAAGAGCTTCGACAAAGACTTTGAGCCTGTGGTAGACAAGGTGATGAACGAAAGATCGGAGCATAAAGCTGGCGAACGTATGCTTGGCAACGACCCTAAGACTGGCAAGCCTGTATATGTGAAGATATGCCGCTTCGGACCTGCTGTACAGATTGGCTCGGCTGAGGACAACGACAAGCCACAGTTTGCTCAGATGCCTGCAGATAAGAGTATCGAGACTATCACACTCGAAGAGGCTCTTGAGCTATTCAAGCTTCCACGCACATTGGGCGACTTCGAAGGTTCGCCTGTAGTTATCGGAGCAGGAAGATTTGGACCTTACGTATTGCACAACAAAAAATATGCTTCGCTGCCAAAGGGCGAAGACCCAATGACAATATCTCTCACAAGCGCTATAACCATTATCATGGACAAGCGCAAGCAGGAGCAACAACGCCATATCAAAGCTTTCAACGAGGATACTAAGTTGGAAGTGCTGAACGGACGCTATGGTCCTTATCTCGCCTACGACGGCAAGAACTATCGTTTGCCAAAGGCTATGCACGAGAATGCAGCAGATCTTACCTACGAACAATGTATGGAGGTGATAAACGCTGCACCAGAACCAAAGGCAAGAAAGAAATAAACGAAAACTATCATGACGAGGATTATCTTCATAGGATATATGGGGTCGGGAAAGACTACCGTGGGCAAGGCACTAAGCAAGGAGCTTGGATTGCCTTTCTACGATCTTGACTGGTATATAGAGAGCAGAATGCACAAAACGGTGAAAGAGCTCTTCGACAGCGTTGGCGAAGAGGGCTTTCGAGAGATTGAGCGCAATATGCTTCACGAGGTAGCAGAGTTTGAGGATGTAATCATTAGTTGCGGCGGAGGCACTCCATGCTTCTTCGACAATATCGACTACATCAATCAGCAGGGCGACACCATCTACCTAAAGGCTTCGCCAGAGGTGCTATACGGACATCTGAAGATGGGAAAGACCATACGCCCTTTGCTCTTGAACAAGACTCCTGACGAGGTTCGCGAGTTTATCCACGAACAGTTGGAACAGCGCAAGCCTTTCTATGAAAAGGCTAAATACACTCTCAACGTAGACCTCATGGACAACTATGAGAAGATAAAGATTTCAGTAGAAAAAGTAAAAGAACTGCTAAACATCGAATAAAAGAAGAATGAAGAAATGGACTATCGAAGACTCACGAGAGCTTTACAACATTAACGGTTGGGGCGTTTCGTATTTTGGAGTCAACGACAAGGGAAATGTATATGTCACTCCTTGTAAGGACAAGACACAGATTGACCTCCGCGAGGTTATGGACGAACTGGCATTGCGCGATGTCACATCGCCTGTGCTATTGCGTTTTCCAGACATCCTCGATAACCGTATTGAAAAGACTGCCAGCTGTTTTGACGTGGCAAAGAAGGAATATGGCTACAAGGGTGAGAACTTCATAATTTATCCTATCAAGGTTAACCAGATACAGCCTGTGGTAGAGGAGATAATCTCGCACGGCAGAAAGTTTAACCTCGGACTTGAAGCTGGTTCAAAACCTGAGCTTCATGCAGTATTGGCTGTGCAATGCCAAAGCGACTCGCTGATAATATGTAATGGCTATAAAGACCAGGCATATATAGAGTTGGCGCTGTTGGCTCAGAAGATGGGCAAACGTATCTTCATCGTGGTTGAAAAGCTGAACGAGCTTGAGACAATTGCTACTGTAGCTAAGAAGCTCAACGTGAAGCCTAACCTCGGTATCAGAATAAAGCTTGCATCAAGTGGCTCCGGCAAATGGGAAGAGAGTGGCGGCGATGCTTCTAAGTTTGGTCTTACCAGCGCTGAACTGCTGCAGGCACTCGACATCATGGAGAAGAAGGGATGGCACGACTGCTTGAAGCTAATCCATTTCCATATTGGTTCGCAGATAACAAAGATTCGTCGTATACAGACAGCCCTTCGTGAGGCTTCACAATTCTATATCAATCTTCATAAGATGGGATATAAGGTGGAGTTTGTTGACTGTGGTGGTGGTCTTGGCGTTGACTATGATGGCACTCGCTCGTCAAATAGCGAAAGCTCTGTCAACTATAGCATCCAGGAATATGTAAACGACTGTATATACACCTTCGTAGAGGCTGCGGATAAGAATGAGCTTCCTCATCCAAACCTCATCACAGAGAGTGGACGTTCGCTAACGGCTCACCACTCGGTATTGGTGATTGACGTATTGGAGACTGCAAGCTTGCCAGAGATGCCAGAGGAGTTTGAGGCTAAGCCTGATGACCATAAGCTGGTGAAAGACCTCTACGACATTTGGGACAACCTTAGCTCTCGTTCTATGCTCGAGGATTGGCACGATGCTGAGCAGATACGCGAAGAGGCTCTTGAGCTCTTTAGTCATGGCATCGTAGACTTGAAGACAAGAGCTGAGATAGAACGTATGTATTGGAGCGTGGCTCACGAGATAAACGTATTGGCAAAGAATATCAAGCATGTGCCAGAGGAACTGAAGAATCTCGACAAGCTGTTGGCAGATAAATATTTCTGCAACTTCTCGCTATTCCAGAGTCTACCAGACTCTTGGGCTATCGACCAGTTGTTCCCTATCGTGCCTATACAGCGATTGAACGAGCGCCCTACTCGCAACGCTACATTGCAGGATATCACTTGCGACTCTGACGGCAAGATTGCAAACTTTGTGGCAGAGGGTCATACATCTCATGTGTTGCCTATCCACAGCTTGAAGAAAAACGAGTCGTATTATCTCGGCATATTCCTCGTAGGAGCATACCAAGAGATTCTTGGCGATATGCACAACCTGTTTGGTGATACCAACGCCGTACATATTTCCGTTAAGGATGGCAAGTACAATATTGACCAGATAATAGATGGCGAAACCGTAGAAGAGGTGCTCGACTATGTGCAGTACAACCCTAAGAAGTTGGTGCGCCAGCTCGAAACATGGGTAACAAAGAGTGTGAAGGAAGGAAAAATTAGTCTTGAAGAAGGCAAAGAATTCCTTGACACCTACCGCTCTGGCCTATACGGATATACATATTTGGAATAATAAAAGCATTATATCCCTCTCTGCAGCATAAGCAGAGGGGGATATAGCTAAAAGTATAACGACAATGGAAAAGATTACTGTTGTAAAAGTAGGCGGTGCGGTAGTAGAAGACGAAGCGCAGCTGATGCAACTGCTTAAGGACTTTGCTGCCATCGAGGGCAACAAAGTCCTTGTGCATGGAGGAGGTCGAAGTGCAACAAAGATTGCAGCACAGCTGGGTATAGAAACCAAGATGGTGAATGGCAGACGCATCACCGACCGCGAAATGCTGAATGTAGTAACTATGGTATACGGCGGATTGGTAAACAAAAACCTCGTGGCAAAGCTACAGGCTGTAGGCGTAAACGCTCTTGGACTAACAGGTGCCGACATCGACATGATACGTTCGCATAAGCGTCCATTGAAAGATGGTGTAGACTTTGGATATGTTGGCGACGTAGATAGTGCCAACGGCAATATGCTTCACACCCTCATAGAGGCTGGCATAGTGCCTGTAATGGCTCCATTGACTCACGATGGCAATAGCAACATACTAAATACCAATGCCGACACCATAGCTTCGGAAACAGCAAAAGCTTTGGCACCATATTACGACGTAACCCTGATGTTCTGTTTCGAGAAAAAGGGTGTACTATCAAATCCTGACGACGACGATAGCGTAATCCCTTCCATCACTCCCGAAGAGTTTAAGGCTCTTGTTGCCGACGGAACAGTTGCTGGAGGTATGATTCCTAAGCTCGAAAACTCGTTCAACGCCATCGAACATGGAGTAAAGCAAGTGGTGATAACCCTCGCTTCTGCCATCGACGGTAAGCACGGCACCATACTGCGAGGCTAACAACATACGCCACGTGAATATACCTCGGTTATAATATATAATTTCAGCAACGCTATATATATTATATAAGGTATAGGACATAGATAAAAAGTAGAGAAATACTAAATAAACGTTAAAATACAGTTCTTACTGTAACTATCCTCATAACCAATCGTCAATTAAACAGAGAACAAGATGAAAAAGGTCAGTTTCCGTAACGACATTCTGCCGATGAAGAACAATCTCTATCGGCTTGCTCTCCGCATTACATGCAATAATGCAGAAGCTGAGGATGTGGTTCAGGATACGCTGATAAAAGTCTGGAACCGACGCGAACGTTGGGACGAGATAGAATCGATGGAGGCGTTCTGTATGACAATATGCAGAAACTTAGCCTTAGATAAGATAAAGAAAATGGGAAACCAACACGATTCGCTCGACGACAATCAGCAAGATAGACCTTCTGCTCTAAACAATCCTTACGAGGAAATGAACCAGAAAGACAGAATACAACTGGTAAGAAGAATCGTAGACGAACTGCCTGAGAAGCAACGCACATGCATACAGCTTCGCGACTTTGAAGGTAAATCATATAAGGAAGTGGCGGAGATAATGCTAATAAGCGAAGATCAGGTAAAGATCAATATCTTCAGAGGCAGACAAACCATCAAACAACGTTTCAAAGAATTAGACGACTATGGACTATAAATACATCAACCAACTACTCGAACGCTATTGGCGATGCGAGACTTCCATTGAGGAAGAAGACATCCTGAAAGCATTCTTCAGCCAAAAGGACGTGCCTGTAGAGTTGCTTAGATATAAGGACTTGTTCACCTACGAACTTTCCGAAACTAAACAGGATGTATTAGGTGAGGACTTCGATGCCAAGATATTGGCTATGACAGAAGAGAGCACTCCTGTAAAGGCCAAGGTCATCAGCATGACACAAAGGCTTCGCCCTCTTGTAAAGGCGGCAGCTGCAGTGGCAATAATACTAACACTCGGCAATGCTTTGCAAGTGCCATTTGCCAACAACAATAATGGCAACGCTATCAGCTATTACGATGGCTACGATAGCATAAAGCAGGGCACATCTATGGCAATGGGCGATAGCGCTGTGGTTGACTCCATGAAGCGTAGCATCGCAGACCCACAGTCAAGCCAGGTGTCAAACATCTTAAAGTAGACTATATTTCTATGCTTTCTCTATAATTAAATCATGTTTAGTAAAACAACATTCACGAGGCTGTGAAGTTTCGTTTTCTCTCAAATTTCATAACATATTAACGAAGAAGGAATCATCTATCTCGATATACTGAGTAGATGATTCCTTCATTTTTATACATATACGTGTACTTGTTTCTTATACTCTCCGTAAAATTATTCGTAGCTTACTTTCTTAATCGCTGAGCAAGTTGGAAGAGACTTGGCAGGAATATGCAGAGCGAGAAGCCAAGAGCCATATACACGCTACGCTGATTGCCTTGGAATATATCTATCAGCTTGCCGTCGGCAGCTTGGTGTATCATGTTGTATGCCACAAAGGCTATAGTGTTGTTTATCCAATGGAATAGCATTCCTGGCACTATGCTGTTTGTACGGCTATACATCCAACCAAGAAGCACTCCTATAAGCGCAGCATGGATAAACTGTGGTCCATTGGCATGCAAAGCCCCAAAGAGTAAGGCTGAGATGATAATAGCAAACCATTTTCTGCCTTCCCCCATCACTTCGAGCAGACGGCGTAATATTGCTCCTCTAAACACCATTTCTTCGGCTACAGGCGCCAATACGCCTACTGCGAGGTATCCCCAAGGAGTGCCTAAGAGCTTGGTCATAAGCTCAAGTGTTTCTTTTGGCATGTCTACATCTAATATTTCTATCATCCATTGCGAAGGAATGATAGTGCCCAAAGAAAGCAAAACTACCCACACCAAGGCTGTCCAAGGGCGTGTGGCAATATATTCTCTTGAATATGGCGACCATCGTCTCCAAAGGAAAATTACAATGGTAATCAATCCACTCACGGCTGTTCCTGCAGCCATTGTAATAGCCGATTCTATACCATAATGGTTGCCCAAGAGAACTGCTCCATTTAGGAATATCACTTGCAGCAACACAAAAACTATCAAGTAGAGCACGATGTCTACTGCTGCCTTGACATTATTATTCTTCATTATATTCATAATCAAAATAGTTTTGAAATTTCTTCTTTATCCTTCTTTAGTTGCGCTACCAACTGATCAATATTATCAAACTTATGTTCGCTACGTATGCGCTTACAGAATTCTACTCTGATATTCTGACCATATATATCACCAGCAAATCCAAAGATGTTTACTTCAATGCTCACATCATTGCCTCCGAAAGTAGGACGAGTGCCAATATTCAACATACCTACCCTACTCTCGCTTTCGCCATCAAGCCAAACCTTTACGGCATATACTCCACCAGCAGGAGCAAGCAAGCAGCTTGTACCTAAGTCGATGTTGGCAGTAGGAAAGCCTATCTTTCTACCTTCATGATATCCACTCGTAACAATGCCATGCAGACTATAGTAGCGACCTAAGCATTTTGCAGCAGTTTCCACATCGCCATTAGATATAAGGCGACGAACCACAGAAGAGCTAACCATAATGCCTTCAACATCTAAAGCCGTGTTCTGAACTACTTCTATGCCCATCTCCTTGCCATAGCGCACATAGTCGTCGAAAGTCTCACTACGATTATGACCAAAGCGATTATCATAGCCTATAAGGAGCGTTGCTACACCAAGCTTTGTGCGCATTATATTATCCATGAAGTCGTAAGCCGACAAAGCTGCAAGGACTTTCGTGAATGGCAACACCACGCAATGGTCAATACCTGTTTCTGCCAATAGCTTAAGCTTGTCGTCAAGTGTAGTGAGGAGCTGTGGCTGATAGTCGGCATTTAGCACCTGGCGCGGATGCTTATCGAAGGTTATAGCCATCGACTCCATATCATTCTCGTGAGCAAGGTCTACGACATGCTTCAGCAAGAACTGATGTCCACGATGCACACCATCAAAAAAGCCTATTGTTGCAACAGCCTTATTTTCAAATATAGTATCTTCAGATAGTATCGTTGTCTTCATTTATATTATTCACCGATATTTTGTTCAGCTGACAAAGTTACGCAAATTCAACTTAAACCGCAACATTATCCGCTCATTTAGATACTTTTTACAAAAAAAATTTGGATATTTGAGATAAACCTACTACCTTTGCATCCACAAAACTTTTAGGCATCTTTGTCTTTAAGTCGGACTTGTAGCTCAGTTGGTTAGAGCAACAGACTCATAATCTGGAGGTCCTAGGTTCAAGCCCTAGCTGGTCCACACTTCTATTACAGCGACTTACGCTTCAGCGTAGGTCGCTGTTTTTCATTTACAGCGTAAACTCTGCGTAAACAAACTGTTTGAGTTGGAGATGTTTACGCTGTGATATTTTATGAAACTCCCCATCATTCCATAAGATGTTATCTCGTGTCTTGTTTTAATGTGCGATTGAAGAATTTTGCTTCATTCCAATAAATTTTTCATCGAAACATGATGCATTGTCATGCAAAAGCCTTATCTTTGCGATGTCTATACTCATACCGAAAGCCCCGACGGGCAGATGTAGGGCAGACATATACATATAATAAGGCGTAACTGTACGCTTTGGTTTTGACTTGTTAGAACTTCGCAAACTCTATGGATTGTCAAAAACAAAGCAACGGAAACGCCTCATGGGGTGTACTGTATACAGCCCTCATTGGCTTTGGACGGCTCTGCCGCTCGTTGTCATTGAGGGTGAATTATATACTTACACTAACGTGGGGCTTTCAACGTTGCTCGTTTCGACAATCCGGGCAATGCGAAGGCCTTAACAAGTGGAACGAGTAACAGGACTGGCTCCACGTTTTTATATTTGTATATCAACTATCGTACAACTTTTCATATTCTCCAAAGGGGCCGAGGGAGATACTTTTGAAGTATGAAATGTAAGAGCTGTTTAAAAGAAATCCCTGATGATTCTACTTTTTGTCCAAATTGTGGAAACCCTATCAATAGTATAGAAAGGTGTAAGAAAAAGTTTGAATTGAAGAGTTTATCTCTAAAAAGTATTTTAGTAATCATTGCCTTTGGTATTTGGATGTTGGTTCTTCAAAATTTGGGAATAATACCAGTAACACAAGATGTACGTGTTAAAAATACTATAGATGCAGACGTGTCAGGCAGTGTTTATGTTGATGGTGGCACTATAAGTGTTGAGTGATATGGAAAAACTATTCAGGTACACAATAGCCATACTTATAGTTTTTACACTCACAGGCATCTTTATCGCCTTAAATAAACCTCGTCCAAAGTTAACGTTTAACGACAAAATACATTTATCCAAAATCATTGCTGAATGTAATGCGGACTTGCCTCGTGAAATAGGGACAATTGGTTATTTGGACAGTATGTCGTTTGCAGATGAAACAATAACGTATGCCGTCAGTGTGAAAGGTGACGACAGAATTATGCAAGTATATTCTGACAACTATGATGAATTTAAGGATATGCTGAAGTACTCCTTTATAGAAATGAATGGGCAAAGGAACTTGGGAAATACTTTCGCACACAGTTTAGAAGCTAAAGGCTTGAATATCTGTTTCAAGGTCTCAACAGAGAACAAAAAATCCATGTCATACCTGTTGGCGGAATTAATTTAGTGCATACTTAATTCTGCCAATGGGCTTGTT
>ERZ1034976.1978-NODE-1978-length-14756-cov-40.021427_pt1 | contig 14756 bp, 7 predicted proteins | sample MGYA00520623_ERZ1034976 | MGnify/ENA primary metagenome ERZ1034976 (study PRJEB33766, sample SAMN09781774) | gut metagenome | biome: gut microbiome | host: Homo sapiens | place: Madagascar | study: EMG produced TPA metagenomics assembly of the PRJNA485056 data... | reverse complement strand
GCGACTGCGCCTGGATGGCTGGTTCAAGAAATATCCGAAGAAAGATTAATAATCACTAATCACTACTCAGTAATCATTACTCAGTAATCATTACCCAGTAATCACTACTCAGTAATCATTACTCAGTAATCATTACTCAGTAATCACTACTCAGTAATCACTAATCAGTAATCACTAATCATTAATTGGATGGAAATCCAAAAGATAGAAAAAATATATGGGCGTTCGCCACAGGCGGATGCCCTCTTTGATTTGATGGGGAAGAAGTCGGTTCATTCCATTTTTCTCCAGGGGTTGCTGTGCTCTTCGGCTCCGATGTTCTTTGCTTCTCTGCAGGGGAAGATGAGGCGTTCGGTACTCTTCGTGCTGGATGATGCCGATGAAGCAGGCTATTTTTATCACGATCTCACTCAGATGATGGGGCAGGAGAAGGTCTTCTTCTTTCCTTCCAGCTATCGGCGTGCCGTGAAATACGGGCAGCGTGATGCTGCGAACGAAATCTTACGTACAGAGGTGCTGGCGCGCCTCTCTTCGGGAGGACATTTCCTGGTAGTCACTTATCCCGATGCACTGGCAGAACTCGTTGTGGCTAAGCAGAATCTGGATGAACGGATTCTGAAACTGGCTGTAGGCCAGCAGATTGCTCAGACCGATGTGGTTCATACCCTGCGCGATTTCGAACTCAAAGAAACCGATTATGTCTATGAACCGGGCCAGTTTGCCGTGCGTGGAAGCATCCTCGATGTCTATTCCTACAGCTGCGAATATCCGTTCCGTATCGACTTCTTCGGCGATGAGATTGACACCATCCGTACCTTTGATGTAGAGACCCAGCTCTCGCAGGTGAAGCGCACAGAGATAGAAATCGTGCCCGAACTCGCCCATATCGAGAGCAACAAGCAGTGTTTCCTCAATTTCCTCTCCGAACGTACGCCGGTCGTTGCGAAAGACCTTTCTTTCGTTTGCGACCGCATCGGTCAGATTTATACCGAAGGCTTCTCATCGCAGAGCCTTACCGAGCAGCTGGAGGGAGCTACTGAGGTAGAGGCTGAGCGCATCAGACATGACATGAAGACCGAGCTCAACCTCGTTTCTCCGCTCGATTTCAAGAAGGCAGTAGCGGCTCATCTCCGTATCGAGTTCGGCAAGGTCGCTCCGTCAGAGAGTCCGGCTGTGATACCTTTCAATATTGCTCCACAGCCTCTTTTCCATAAAAATTTCAATTTGCTTTGTCAGACTCTGGAGGATTTCCTGCTCCAGGGTTACACCTTATATATATTGGCAGATAGCCAGAAGCAGCAACAGCGCCTGAAGGATATCTTTGAAAGCGAAGAACTGAAGCGTTACGCCATCCGTTTTACGCCGGTAGACAAGACGCTTCATGAAGGCTTTACTGATCACGACAAGAAGTGCTGTTTCTTTACCGATCATCAGATTTTCGACCGTTTCCACAAGTATAACCTGCGCTCAGATAAGGCGAGAACCGGCAAGATGGCACTCACCATGAAGGAACTGCAGGAGATGGAAGTGGGCGATTTTATCGTGCATGTAGACTTCGGTATCGGTAAATTTGGCGGTTTGGTAAGGGTTCCTGCGGGCAACAGCTATCAGGAAATGATCCGCATCGTCTATACGAACAATGACAAGGTGGATGTTTCTATCCACTCGCTTTATAAAATCAGCAAATACCGCCGCAGCGATACCGGTACTCCGCCTCGCCTGTCTACACTGGGCACAGGGGCCTGGGATAAGCTCAAGGACAAGGCTAAGAAGCGAATCAAAGACATTGCGCGCGATCTCATCAAACTCTATGCCCAGCGCCGGCGCGAGAAGGGATTCGCCTTCAGTGCCGACAATTATCTGCAGCATACGCTGGAGGCTTCCTTCCTCTATGAAGATACGCCAGACCAGAATAAGGCTACCCAGGAGGTAAAGAAGGATATGGAGAGCGGCAGACCGATGGACCGTCTGGTTTGTGGCGATGTGGGCTTCGGCAAGACTGAGGTTGCCATCCGTGCAGCCTTCAAGGCAGCGTGCGACAGCAAGCAGGTTGCGGTGCTGGTGCCTACTACCGTTCTGGCTTTCCAGCACTATCAGACCTTCAAAAAACGTCTGGAAGGCATGCCTGTAAGGGTAGACTATCTCAGTAGAGCCCGTACAACGAAGGAAACCAGAGAGGTGCTTGACGCCCTGAAAGAGGGTAAGATTGATATCCTCATAGGTACGCATAAGCTGATATCAAAGACCGTGAAATGGCATGACCTGGGACTGCTCGTCATCGATGAAGAGCAGAAGTTCGGTGTGTCTACCAAAGAGAAACTCCGTCAGCTCAAGGTAAATGTCGATACACTCACGATGAGTGCCACTCCTATTCCGCGAACCCTCCAGTTCTCTCTGATGGGCGCCCGGGATATGAGTATCATGCGCACTCCGCCACCTAACCGTTATCCGATTCATACCGAACTGGTAACGTTTAGTAGTGAAGTTATCTGCGATGCCATCAATTTCGAGATGAGCCGAAACGGACAGGTTTATTTCGTATGCGACAGAATATCCAAGCTTCCGGAGCTCAAGATGCTCATCGAGAAGCATATTCCAGACTGTAGGGTAGCAATCGGTCACGGACAGATGAAGCCTGAGGATTTGGAGAAAATCATCATGGGCTTTATCAATTATGATTATGATGTACTGCTTTCTACCACCATCGTAGAGAACGGCATCGATATTTCCAATGCCAATACGATTATCGTGAGCGATGCTCATCACTTCGGATTGAGTGACCTGCATCAGATGCGTGGACGCGTAGGAAGAAGCAACAAGAAGGCTTTCTGCTATCTGATGGCGCCACCTAAGAGTGTACTTACTCCTGAAGCGCGTCGCCGTCTGGAGGCGCTGGAGACGTTCAGTGAACTGGGTAGCGGCTTCAATCTCGCCATGCAGGACCTGGATATCCGCGGTGCGGGTAATCTGCTGGGCTCTGAGCAGAGCGGTTTTATGGAAGATCTGGGTTATGAAACCTACCAGAAGATTCTCTCTCAGGCTGTCACAGAGTTGAAGAACGAGGAGTTCTGTGATCTTTATCAGGAGAAGATGGATGAAGGTGCCCAGCTTACGGGTGATGATTTCGTTGACGATTGTGGCATTGAGAGCGATCTGGAGATGTATTTTCCTCAGACTTATGTACCGGGTGACAGTGAGCGCATGCTCCTTTATCGTGAACTGGACCGTTTGGAGAGCGATGAGGAAGTAGAGGCTTACCGCAAGCGTATGATAGACCGTTTTGGTCCTGTGCCTCATGAAGCAGACGAACTGATGCATGTGGTAGGTCTGCGTAGGGTAGGCAAGAAACTGGGCTGTGAGAAGATTATTCTCAAGCAGGGCTATATGCAGATGCAGTTTGTGAGCAATGTAAACAGTCCGTTCTACAGAAGTCAGATGTTTAACCGCATACTCGCTTACGTTACCAGTCATATTCAAGATTGTGTTCTGAAGGAAAAATTCAACAAGCGAATGCTTCGCATCAATGATGTGAAGACAGTAGGGCAGGCTGTAAATCTGTTGAATCAGATATCGCAGATAGATTTAGGTAATGAAAAGTAATCAGTTTATTGCATAAAAAAACATTGGAATCCCAATATCCCTATTGAGTTCCAATGTTTTATTTTTTGTATAAGTAAAAGATGATGATAAGCGTTTCACAACGCATGTTGAATTTTTCTGTTGCAAAGATACTATTTCCTGTTATAATAGTGGGGTAATATTTGATATTTTAGGTGTAATATTTGGTTAAAATCTTAGAAATCACACCGATTGTATACTTTGGCAACAAATAATACCAATAGAATTAACTGATTTGTTGGACAAAAATAAAAAAATAGTGGAAAATCAGATAAAAAAGTTTTTTATTTCATTTTTTATTTGTACCTTTGTTCAGGCATACAACAATTTTAAACATATATATAGATATGAGACAGAAAAAGTACATCTTAAGCGAGCAGGAACTTCCTACTCAGTGGTACAACATTCAGGCAGATATGCCTAACAAGCCTTTGCCACCGTTGAACCCTCAGACTCACCAGCCAATGAGTGCTGATGACTTGTCACACGTATTTAATAAGGAGTGCTCAAAGCAGGAACTTGATACAGAGCATGCCTGGATTGACATTCCAGAAGATGTGTTGGAGAAGTACACCTTCTACCGTTCAACACCTCTTGTACGTGCTTATGCCCTTGAGGAGGCACTTGGTACACCAGCGCATATCTACTTCAAGAATGAGAGTACCAACCCGTTAGGTTCTCATAAAATCAATTCAGCCATTCCTCAGTGCTACTACTGTAAGCAGGAGGGTGATACCAACGTCACTACAGAGACAGGTGCAGGTCAGTGGGGTGCAGCCCTTTCTTATGCAGCTAAGCTCTACGGTTTGGAGGCAGCGGTTTATCAAGTAAAGATTACCATGCAGCAGAAACCATACCGTTCCAGCATCATGCGTACGTTTGGAGCCACTGTAGAGGGTTCTCCTTCCATGAGTACACGTGCCGGTAAGAATATCATCACACGCGATCCTCATCATCCAGGTTCGCTCGGTACAGCTATCAGTGAGGCTGTTGAGCTGGCTACCACAACACCAGGCTGTAAGTATACGCTGGGTTCCGTGCTCAATCACGTGGCGCTTCATCAGACCATTATCGGTCTTGAGGCAGAGAAGCAGATGGCGATGGCAGGTGAGTATCCTGATCAGGTGATTGCTTGTTTTGGTGGTGGTAGTAACTTCGGTGGTATTGCCTTCCCATTCCTCCGTCACAACTTTACAGGCGAGCGCCATACTGAGTTTATTGCTGCAGAGCCAGAGAGCTGTCCTAAACTGACTCGCGGTAAGTTTGAGTATGATTTCGGTGATGAGGCAGGTTATACTCCATTGCTGCCAATGTATACTTTGGGTCATGATTTCAAGCCAGCCAACATTCATGCCGGTGGTCTCCGTTATCATGGTGCAGGCATGATTATCTCCCAGCTTCTGAAGGATGGTTACCTGCATGGTGTAGATATCCCTCAGCTGGAGTCATTCAAGGCGGGTATGCTCTTTGCACAGACCGAGGGTATCATTCCTGCTCCAGAGAGCTGTCATGCGATTGCAGCCACTATACGTGAGGCTCTGAAGGCTAAGGAAGAGGGCAAGGAGAAGGTTATCCTGTTCTGTCTCTCAGGTCATGGACTTATCGATATGCCGTCTTACGATAGCTTTATCAATGGCGATTTGCAAAATTATTCAGTAAGTGATGAAGAAATCCAGCAGTTCCTCAAGGATGTGCCAAAGGTTGACTAATAGTTAATAGTTTATAGTTTATAGCAAACAGTTGACAATTATTCTTTGAGATATATTGAAATAACAATATCACATATAAAAGAAGCCAGGCTGCGAAAAGCAACCTGGCTTTTATTTTTGAAATTCTATTCTCTGTTATTTTAGAATTAGAAAATCTATTCTTTATTCGAGGGTTCTATCTTTCATTAGAAGTTCAACCACTCTTCGATAGCCTTAGCGATGACATCGAAACTTGTGGTAGGCTCGAAACGGGCTACAACCTGACCCTTCTTGTTAACGAGGAACTTGGTGAAGTTCCACTTGATATCGGCACTCTCCTTGTAGTTAGGATCAGCCTCACTCAACATCTTGTCGAGAACAGGGTAGAGAGGATGGCTCTCGTCCCAACCAGCGAAACCCTTACATTCTTTCAGGAATTTGAAAAGAGGGGCTGCATCGTCTCCATTCACCTTGATCTTCTTGTAGCGCTGGAACTCTGTGCCGTATGTAAGCTTGCAGAACTGATGAATGCTTTCATCTGTACCAGGTGCTTGCTGGCCAAACTGGTTGCAAGGAAAATCAAGAATTTCGAAACCCTGAGAATGATAGGTCTCATAAAGTTTCTCCAGTTCCTCATACTGAGGTGTGAAACCACACTTTGTGGCGGTGTTGACGATGAGCAGCACTTCGTTGGCATACTCCTTGAGGGAAACATCCTTTCCCTTTCTGTCTTTAACAGAAAATTCGTAAACAGTTCTCATTTTTTTTATCTTTATATGTATGTGTTATCTATATTTCCGATCTCAACTTATATGATCTAGAGTGCAAAGATACTACTTTTCTCTTAGAATACTTCAATAGTTTTTTTAAAAATTCTAAAAATCGAACAAAATCATAGATGAAGGAATAAGCGTAATATATATAATGTAGATAGTATCGCAGTTAAGAGTATATAGATTCCGTAGATAATTGGGTTTGTGAATAGAAAGGTGTGTAGATTATAAGACTACATAACGGCCTGCATGAAAGTTGAAAAAATAAAAAATGCAGGATTTTCACAAACCCTGCATTCCTTTTTCTTTACCTCTTTTTCCTCAAAAAAACAAAGAAAAAGAGGTTTACGATTAATCTATCATTTAACTTTTCTAAGAACTTGTTGCAAAGGTACTACATTTTCTTGTAACACCAAACTTTTTCTCTGCTTTTTTTCAGTAAAAAGGGAAAATTAATCAAATACCCCCCCATTTTTGTATTTTTTTGCAATATTCGGTCAAAAAACAAAGCAAAACGGCTCAATTTTATGACTATTCTGCTTTTTTTCTTGCTTGAACGTTTTGCTGTGTACGATAACGAAGAAGGCTGTGCCCGACAACAACTGAAGATATGTTCTGTATATGTATTACTTTTTTGTCAATACAGATAAAAGCAGCCATCAGTAATGATGACTGCTTTCATCTGTAATTATGCGGGCTATCCCTGCGTTCTGTTTCGGTATTCAGTAGGCACGATACCCGTTTCTTTCTTGAATACCTTCGAGAAATACTTAGGGTCGGTGAAACCTACTGCGAAGGCGATACTGGTCAGAGTATCGTCTGTATTGCGCAACATCTCGCATGCCTTCTTGATACGTATATGGCGAACGAAGTCTACCGGTGTCATTCCGGTCGTTGCTTTCACCTTATTATATAGTACGCTTCGGCTCATACCGATTTCGTTCGAGATGTCATCAATCTTGAGTCCCGGGTTGCCTGTATGGGCAACAACAAACCAGAAGACACGCATCATGGTTCTGTCCTGAATCTGTGCCGCCATAAATGCCAGCTCGCTGCTTGGGTCAACCGCTTCGTTCTCGGCACTAGTTTCAGCCTGGTTAAGAGCAGGCAGAGGAGCTGCTGTAGGCAGTATTCGTAGGGCTGCTATGGCATCTTTATCGCCAGTTTCCTTCAGTTTTCTGATGACATCCATCTGAATGTTGCGGCGCTGGGTGAGGATAGCCTCTATTCGGCCGAGCAGATAAGGGGTAGAGAATGGCTTGGTGATATAGGCAACAATACCTTCATCAAAGCCTCGCTGCTGATCTTCTACGCTTGCCTTGGCCGAGAGAATCATCACTGGGATGTTGTTGAGGGTGGTATCCTGCTTGATCTCGTGAATCATCGACAAACCATTCATCACAGGCATGGTAACGTCCGTGAGGATAAAGTCTGGTATCTCCTTGCGGACCATCACTAAACCAGCCTTTCCGTTCTCTGCGAGCAGCACGTTATAGGTAGGCGAGAGGATACTGTAGAGGAACTTGCGCAGGTCGGCATTGTCTTCTACTACCAGTATCGTCTGGTCTTTTTGTTCCGTTTCTCCCTGTGCTTCTTTCTGTTCCTTGCCCATTTCTTCCAGGCGTTCAGCCTCTGCATCCTTTTCTTCTTTCTGTTTGTTGGCTTCTTCCAGATAGTCAGATGCATTGCGGTCGTCAATCTGTCCGTTCGCTTTTTCTCTTTCTGCCAGGTCGTAATCTTCCTCGGTCAGACCGCTGTTCGTATGGAAGTCTGCCTTGTTGCCGTATCTCTGAACCTTGTCCAGCATTACCAGCATTTCGTTGGCATTGTCTATTACCATTCTCAGCAGTTCCTTGCCCTTTCGGGTGATACCCGGCTCGGTATCCAGAACGGTTTTTACCGGGGTTCCGATGAGTGTTAGAGGGGTTCTCAGACGGTTGGCAGCATCGTTGTAGAACTCGTTCTTCATCACGCTCATCTCATGGGTTACGTTCTCGCGCTGGCGCTGGTTGTAGGTATAGAAGATTGCGCCTACAATACCGATGAGCAGGAGCAGCATCAGAAACTTGCCCCAGATGCTTTCCCAGAAGGTAGGGCGCACTTCGATAGGTAGTTCTGCCACATACTTGCTCCATACACCATGCGAGTTGGTGGCTCTCACCTTGAGTACGTAATCGCCATGATTGATACGGTTGAAGCCGATGATATTGCTGCTTCCGTTCGATATCCACTCGCCTGGAGCTGTATAACCATCTATGCGATAGAGATATCTGGTCTGATACTTGCGCTGATAGTCGAGTGATGCGAAGGTGATGGTCAGACTTCGCTTGTTGGCAGGAATCACCACTTTTTCCTTGTGCAGGATAGGTTCCGACTCCTTCTCTCCGCTATAATGGAGGGAACTGAAGATGACTTTAGGCTGGTAGTTGCTCTTCTTCAGCGTAGCCGGATTGAAGGTAATCAGTCCCATCGGGGTACCTACCGAGATGTTGTTGCTTGCCGGATCGTGGTAAGGACGGCTGTTCGAGAACGACATATTGAAGTCGAAATCGTTAGGTCCGAACACGTTGCACTGGCCCGTTTTCGGGTTTACGCAGTCGATACTCGATTCTCTGATTACCCAGAGTCTTCCCTGGTTGTCTTCTACCATGCCCTGTACGATGCCTTCGTTAACATCGATGGCATGGAAGTATTTCATCTTCAGGTTGTCTTGCAGGAGCGATTTGCTCACTATCTCTTCCATCGCACCGCCCTGTTGCGAGATATACATCTTGCCGCTCGTGTGCTCCATGATATTGTTCATATCGTTTGCAGCCAGACTTGTTGTATCGTTCGGTATGTAATAGGTCTTGTAATAATTAATCTTCCTTGCGTTTGTAAAGGCATCACTGAAGGTGATGAGACCATCTGTAGTACCTACGAGAATGGTTCCCGAAGTGGTGCAGCAGATGCGGCGTACGCGGTCGTAGTGCAGCTTCTCCCATGGCAGTCCGTTCCGTTTACTGATGAAGCTGATACTGCCGTCTGCCGCCTCATTTACCAGGGCGATACCGCCACCATAGGTACCTATCCAGATGCGTCCGGTGCGGTCGGCTACGATGTCAAATACCTTGTCGAATGGCAGTGAAGCGGGGTTGTTTGCATCGTAGGTAAAGTGTCTTACCTGCATTTTGTCTATCAGATATACACCGTTTCCGTTGGTTCCTATCCATGTTCTTCCCTTGATATCGAAGTGGATGGCGAAGATGCCCTTCTCGGCGAAGTTTACCTGCTGTGGCACAATCTGTCCGCTTGGCGAAAGGTATCCGATACGCTGGTAGGTGGCGTTGAGTACCTGGATTACTCCATTGTGATAGCCTGCCCAGATATGTCCGTCTGGCGATGCATTCACCGAGAACACTTCGTCTTCGCCCACATCCAGCTTGTTGATAATGTAAGGGTGATATTTGAAGACTACCTGTGTCAGGTCGTGAGAGCCTGTCAGCCAGAGGATTCCCTGGTCTGAGAGTACATATTTCGTAATCTTCGGTATGCGGTAGTTGCCCGATGAATTGCTCCTCAGCAGATAAGGCACCAGTTTTCCTGCCTTGCGGTCGAAATAACTGAAGGTTCCTCCTCTTGGCACTACCCAGAGGGTTTTGTGTTCATCTTGTGTGATGAAATTGCTTTCGCAGGTTGTGCGGTCCATCGGGTCGTCCTGATCGGCAAAGAGCCACTGCTTCTGTCCGGTCTTCGGATTGACGAGTGTTACTCCCATGCCGTCTGTAAATGCCCATACCATACCGAAATCATCGGTATAAATCTTCTTTACCTCTGCCAGAGGCTGACTCGGGCTCTGTACGTTGATGACATCAAACTTGAAGGTGCGCGGGTTGTAGATGACTACACCCAGGTTGGTTGCTATCAGGAGCTGGTAACCTGTATTTTTCAGTTGGTTGATACGGGTTACGCCTTCTGGCATTGGTATCATGGTGAGTCGGTTCTGCAGGTCATATTTTGCCAGTTTACCGTCTTCAGTTGCCAGGAACTCATCTTCTCCCACCCCTCTGAGCCATTTGAAAGGCAGTTTGCTTGGAAATTTCGAGTTGTATATGTATGCGCCTTTGTCTGTAAGCACCCATTCTCTTCCGTGTATATCTCGATGGATGTACCATACATTTCCGCTTCTGAGTCCCTTTTCTCCTACTTTGATGAGTTCTATGTTCCGCTCATCAAAGGTTCTGCCTGTTGATCGGATGATGTATTTTCCATCTTCTGAAGTAAACCATGTAGCTCCGTTTTTCATTGGGTATACCTGGCTCACGCGCAGGTCGATGTTGAACAGTTCGTTGAATTTCTGTCCTACATCAAAGAACTGGCAGAAGTGGGTATCGTATACGTAGAGCTGGTGGTCGTATGTGATACACCACACGTTGTTGTTATAGGATGGTTCTATTTTCAGTATACGGTTGGTTGACAGGACGTCAATATCATCCGGGTTGTCTCTGAAAGTATGAAACTTGTAGCCGTCATAGAACGACAGTCCGTTCCATGTACTGAACCACATGAGGTTGTCTTTACCTTGTTTGAGGTCTGAGATAGTATTGGCAGCGAGTCCGTCTGTGATAGAGAATTTTCTCACATCGCAGTAGGGTACAGCTGCTGTCATAATGGTAGAGAGCAGTCCTAATAGGGTGATATATAATTTTCTTTTCATCATTTTTTATTCGTATACGTTTATTAATCGCAACAAAGGTAGTGAAAATTATTGAGAATACGTATTTATCAGGTGTATTTTTTTATGTTTTTGCATTAAAATATTCCACTTTTCATGGGATAGGGGTAATATTTGGTTATTCTTTCTCTGTTTTCTCTGTTTCGGCGGATTTGCAATCCGCCGCTGTATTGGTAACTATTGCGGATTTGTAATCCGCTAGAAGGACCGTTGGGAGAAACTCTTTCTTAAATATACAATCTTGCTTGAGGCGGATTGCAAATCCGCATTAAATAGGTCGAGCCTTTTTTGTCTGCGGATTGCAAATCCGCAGGAACGCCTAGCGGACTTGTGTCTCTTCTTACGCCTAGCGGACTTGTGTCTCTTCTTACGCCTAGCGGACTTGCGTTTCTTCTTACGCCTGAGGGGGCCAACAAAAAACTCCCCCGATAAATGAATATCGGAGGAGTAGTAGGGATATGTTGTATTGAATTTGATTACTTCTGAATCATCTTCTTTCCGTTCTTGATCACTACACCCTTGTAAGCCTTGGTTACCTTCTGGCCTGCGAGGTTGTAAACAGGAGCGTTCTTTGCAGCTTCATCTGTAGTAATGTTAGTGATGCCGGTAGGTTCAAGCTTTTCTACAGCCTTGATAGGGAGAACTTCAGGGGTGTTCTTGAATATTACACCGAAAATACCGGTTAAGGTATATTTCTCTCCTTCTGTTAATTTTGAAACACCACCAATACCGCTAAACTTATCGTAAATCATAATCTTGTTTTCACCATCATTTGCATAGTAGTTGAATTTACCTGTAGTATACTCTTCTTTGCTGAATGTGAACTCCTTAATCTTGATAAGGTCGTTGGTGTATTTGCCATCAAGAATGTCCTTTACAGTTGCAATAACAGGTTCTGCAGCTTCTTCACTCTCTGTGATTTTGAGATTTTCGCCGTTTGTTTCCTTGTTTGCTGACAGATAAGGAATTCCTGCGTCATAAGCCAAGTTAACCTTAACAGTACCGCTAATGATGCTGTTTACAGGCATATCGATACCTAAGGTTCTCATTTCGATAGCTGTGTCACCTTCACGTACGTAAGTATTTACGGTTCCCTTGTAGCTGTTTACGTATAATACCTTTGCGTTTGTGAGTTTGAGGTTGATGTAATCCTTAGCTTCTTTATTGTTAGCCAAGAGTTCTTTTACACTTGCTGCATCGGTGTACTCGATCTTGGTACCTGCGAGCGTAACTTTGATAGACTTGATTTGGGTGTTGCCAGCAATAGTATATACAACTTTGTTTGCATCACCAGTCCAAGAACCTTTATTATCAGTACCTACATCAGCTTTGTTATTATCATTCCATTTTTTATTAATAATGTCGATAGAAGCAATCTTCTTGTCAACAGGTGCTTGAATCGTAAGCGTTCCACTGTACATTCTGAGACGTGGTGAACTACTCCAGATTCGGTTTTCATTCGAACCAGAAGTTTTTGCAGAAACTGTTAAAGAAATACCATTAGTTGTACATGTCATGGCTTTGGTGATATCTCCATCTTTAGAAGTAGAAGAAGATGTACCTGTCAGTTCTGGGAAGAGTGTTTTGTAATCATTGTCAAAGTCAAAAGTTACTTCCTGTGCAAACGTAACGCTAGCTACGAACGCCAGAACCAATGATAGTGAATAGCGTAAAAATTTGTTCATAACTTAATAATTTTAAAGGTTTAACGTATAATTAATAAACTGTTGAAACTCATTTTTATGAGTGTATTCTTAGAATTTGCTTTGAGCTAAAAGCGTGTTCTTTGAATAATTACTTATTTATGATGCAAAGATACGAAAAATATCGATACGATGTGTTAAGAAGGTGTTAAATATTTGATACAGAGAAAGAAAGACCATCAAAACCGAAAGAAATACCACTCTAGGCAAAGAGAAATATCATCAAAAAAGCAGTTGCTTTTGAAAGAATAGGGATTTCCCCCTCAGTTTGTATCCTTTTCCCCTTTGATGCAGACGAAAAATCCACTACCTTTGCATCGAGTTCAAGAAAGAATGCTGTTCTTCGAGAACTCAATAATTAGAAGATATAAGAATATAAATAACTTAACTGATAAATTGATATGAAAAAGTTTACTACTCTTCTCACAATGGCTTTCATAGCTTTGATGAGTATCTCATTCACCTCATGTGATGATGATTATTATTGGCATGATGATTATTACTGGTATGATGACTATAATCATGGTGGCTGGGGATGGAACCAGGGCGACTGGAACAACGGTTCTAACGGCTCTCAGGATGATGACCTGCTGTTGGAGGCTCAGACTCTTACAGGCGACTGGAGAGGCTCTGTGATGCTCTCTGAACTTGCTGAGGACGGCCAGTCTCGCAATAACTATAGTTTCAATGCCGAGATGACGTTCTATCAGGCGGGTGATAAGGTTAACTCGCTCAGTGGTAATGGTGTAGAAGTGGATTATGCCGATGATGGAAGCAATAAAAGCCAGACTCTGAAGTTTACCTGGTACATCGATAAGAATGGTGATATTTATATCCGTTATAATGATTCTGGTGCTACCTATGTGATGGATGCAGGTGCTAAGCAGTATGGTTTCCATCTGGGGCCGGAAGATGGAAAGATGTTCGATACGTTCTATGGTTATATGATAGGAACGGGTAAGGCTAAGGGCGATCTCATGTATATCGATTTGGAGCGTTACGATCCGAGTGGAGCCCGTAAGAAGACCCGTTCTGCTGCAACCGATTCTGTAGCTCCTGGCTTCGGTAAGGCTACCGGCAGGGCATTCATGCCACATGCTATCAAGAAGTTGCCAAGAAGATGATGATATAAACCAAGAAATCCGCTCTCTCATTGATTTGAGAGAGCGGATTCTTTGTTTGTATATAGCCTTTTATTTAAAGCCCCAAAGTTTCTTGAGAGCTTCTGCATCTTGGTTTTCCACTTCTTTCTCTATTTCATCAGGGAGATTACAGAAGAAGTCGATGCCGGTTTTGTCTTCCAGCGTCTTGATGTTTACCACATAGTTGCCGAGCTTATCGTTCTTCTTATCAAATACCTTGTCCTCATGAGGAAACCAAAAGCCGAAGGCACTGTAGGTATACTGCTTGGTCTTCTGGTTATACTCTTTCTTCAGCACGGCAACGAAGAAATACTTTGGTATTGGGATATAGCCTGGCTTCTTTGTTTCGCTAGAAGCTCCATTCTTCTTCCAGCCCAGGAGATTACTCTCGCTGCCTACCGGGTCAATTGTTCCACCCTTTACGATAAACAGGGTATCAGAATCAATTTTTGGAGCCAGTTTACGCAGTTCACCCTCCATATTATACCATGTTCCGCGCTGGTTGAAATTGGCATATTGTGGTTGCATGTTGGTCATGAAGAATGTCTGTTTCTGCTGTGTCAGATTGAGCTTGCGGTCAGCAGAAGGGCAGATATGACCATGATCAAAGCCTTGGGCTGTAGGAGTTGGGTCATCTGTGAAATCTGTGATTCCCCACTGTTCTTGCAGATCGGTATCCCATGGGTACTGGCGTTCTCCCTTAGCAGGTTTCCATCTATCTACACCTTTAGTTTCAATCTTATTAGTTGTATTGAAAGTATAGCAAGTCCATCTCTGGCTCTTCATGTTATCATCCCATTCTGTAGAATAGTTCACTGAATCTGTTGTATTATCCATGTGAACGATGGCATAGCTGGTACCATTGTTCTTGAGCTTTGGGAACTCCAGACCGCCGATAGCGTTTCTTACCACTTGTGGCATGTTGGCAGTAGCCACATTCTTGTTTGTATTGTTCTTATCGGTTGATTCACCACCGGTATTGCCACCTGTGCTTCCACCACCCGTATTACCGCCACCGGTTGTACCACCGTTTTCAGGATAATAGAACTGCAGGGTATCGTCAGTGCCGCAGGCAGAGAACGTCATCGCAGCAACGAGCGCGAAGATAAAAAACTTAG
>ERZ1034976.1971-NODE-1971-length-14796-cov-14.026525_pt1 | contig 14796 bp, 7 predicted proteins | sample MGYA00520623_ERZ1034976 | MGnify/ENA primary metagenome ERZ1034976 (study PRJEB33766, sample SAMN09781774) | gut metagenome | biome: gut microbiome | host: Homo sapiens | place: Madagascar | study: EMG produced TPA metagenomics assembly of the PRJNA485056 data... | reverse complement strand
TCGTCCTCAATACATTTTACAGTTCCATCCTGAAACTTCTCATAATGTAAATTATCCTCACCTTTAAAGATAATTGTATCATTCTTAATATCCTTTTTCTTGAGCTTACCTTCCTTGAGCATCTGCTGCTTCTGCTCTCTGATGCGTTCCAACAATACCTCTGCTGGTTCATCATTTGGATCCTGTGGAACCAGTTTGCCACGGATAGCAAGATCAAGTATTTTTTGTCTTAATGCTTTTGTATCCATTACTCCTCCACTTCTCCAATCAGTTGTTCTAATTCTGAAACTGCTTTAGCAATATTCTCAGACTTTGCTTTAATCTGATCAAGTAATTCCGCAAGAGTATAATTATCTGTATCAGATTCTGTCTTCATCCACGTAATATCCAAGCTAGTCTTATCTCTTGCAAGGATATCCTGAATTGAGAACTTACGCCATCTTCCATTTGGATTTTCTTCACTATATGTTTCCTTTCGCTTGCTTAAGTCTCCATCTGCATAGCATGCTATAAAGTCATCAAAGTGCTCTGGCTTTAAAGGATTAGTTTTTCCAAATGATGGCATATCATTTCTAAGATCATAAATCCAGACTTCTTTTGTATTTCCCTTATCTGTTTTTCCACGAGTAAAGAAAAGTACATTTGTCTTAACACCCTGTGCATAGAATATTCCGGTAGGAAGACGCAAAATTGTGTGTAGATTACATTTATCTAATAAATCCAATCTAATTTTCTCGCCATCACCATCCGCAAATAACACATTATCCGGCAATACAACAGCAGCTCTTGCTTTTCCATTGTTTTTTAAGCTTCGATAAATATGCTGTAAAAAGTTTAACTGTTTGTTACTGGTAGGATAGGTAAAATCATCACGTGTTGCACGCTCTCCACCCTTCTTAGTCCCAAAAGGCGGATTAGTCAAAACCAGGTCATAATCGTGCATCGTTTTTCCTATATTTGAAAGTGTATCACCTAATATAATAGGTGCTTCAATATCATGGAGCATAGCATTCATTAATGCCAGACGATGTGTATCATGAACAAGTTCACATCCTGTAAATGCCTCCTCTCTCTCAAATTTTGCTAAATCCGCATCTTCAATATCAAAAAATATATCTGTATGTTCGGCAACATACGAATGAGCAGCAATCATGAAACCAAATGTTCCACAAGCTGGATCATTACATCTCTCTCCTACTTGTGGTTTCATAAGTTTTGTCATCACATCAATCAAAACACGCGGAGTAAAATACTGGCCTGCACCAGATTTCTTTTCATTAGCATTTTTCTCAAGTAATCCTTCATATAGATTTCCAAGACCCTCTTCTCTTGCAGAATACCAATCAAGACTGTCTATCGTAGCTATAATCTTCTCAAGATTCTTAGGCTCATCAATATTTGTTGCTGCCCCCTGATATATTTCACGAATTCTTCCTGTACCATTATCACCAAGTTCTGATAATAAATCCTTGTAAAACTTCTTCAGTTCCACTCCACTTCTAGACTTTAATTCATCCCAACGGTATTTTTCTGGAATCGGTTCTTCTGTTCCAGTTTCCTTCGCCATCTTCAAAAACAAAATATATGTTAACTCTGTAACATACTGATGATATGTGATGCCATCATCCCTTAATACATTACATAAATTCCATAATTTTGATACAATTTCTTGTGTTGTCATGCAACATTTCCTCCATCATCGTACAGATATTCATTTAATTCAAGAACAATACTTTCCAAATTGTTCTGAAATATCTTATTTATCTTATTAAATCCACCATAGCTTGCAAACCTACTGTCTTCATCAAATACTTTGATATTCATTACAGACTCTCCGAGCAAGTATCTTTCAATACGTGATATCCAACTCTGTTCCTGTTTTGAAAAATTATGCTTATTCTTTAATTTTTCAACAGCTCTATGAATACGAGCTTCATGACTAATCAATGTTGAACCAATCGCATAACGCCGAATCAAACTTATAATATCTGCCATTATTTCTTCATTAGTCAATTCATATATTGCAGTATTCAACTGTTGTGTCGTAAATCCTTCTCTATCAAGTGTTAATCTCAGATCTTTCAAATCTTTTCTTGTTAAATCTTTTGGCCGGGTACAGATAATATTTAATGCAGCAATTTCATTTCGATTACTCTGAATATATCGTGAGAATGCGTTCAGATAATCCTCTGGTTTTTCTGCATTTCCATATCCACGGGAATGTTCCGTCAATACATCCACTGCATCAGAAATAACCACTGGACGAGATCCATTTGATTTTGTCTCTTGCAACAATTTAAAAACATCTCGATATTCAAGTAAACGTTTCTTGGCGTCCTGCACATCTAACTTTTCAATCTCCATAATAAACTGCGATGGGTCTTTTCCATCCGTCATACTGATGAAATAATCCATCATTTTAGTTGACATATTTCGTTTGTTTCTTTGTAACTTAGCAATTATCTGAGTAATCTGCTGTTTTACCTGCTTATCATCATTGATTTCAGCTAACCCATCTAATAACTGAGTAAAACTTGTCGTAGGATTCGATACTACTGGTTTCATAGTATTCACATCATTCAAAGAATCATATACACCCACAGGATCATATATTTCAAAATGTGTCTTATGAATTTTAGGGCAGAGTCTGGTTGCACGTCCTAACATCTGTTCAAATAAAATACGCGATTTCACCCGACGCATAAACACTAGTGTTGTAATTTCCGGCACATCAATTCCTGTAGTCAACAGATCTACTGTAACCGCAATACTTGGATAATTTTCATTCTTAAATCGCTTGATAGCTTCATGAACTTTTTTAGGATTTCCACCGCCAACACTGCCTGTTATCTTCATAATTGCCTCATTAGAGACTCCATATTCAGAATAAATTTTTCTTAAAATTGAAACAATCATATCTGCATGCTGGTCATCAACTGCATATATTAGAGTTTTACCTTGTTCTTCAGGATTCTCTGGGTCAATATCACGAGCAATTTCACTTAAAACTGTCTTATTAAAGTTCTCGGTAATAACTTGACGATTAAACTGCTCAACATCAAAGTTCAATTCATCATCCAACAATTCACTATTCGTAATCTCACCTGTCACAGGGTCATACACCGTAACTATATCACCTGATTTGTAGTGAATTCCCTCTGTGCTGAGTTTTGTTTCCAGATGATGTGGAGCATCATGATCCACCAGATATCCCTCAATAACAGCTTCCCTATAAGTATATTTAAAAACCGGCTGTCCAAAAATTTCTGTAGTCTGTAGTGCAGGAGTGGCTGTAAGGGCAATTTTTACCGCATCAAAATATTCTATTACACTTCGATATTTGCTTTGATAGTCCCTCTGGTCTCGATACAAAATCTCTGTATCACTCATCTCCTTATCTAATATATATCCACGGTGTGCTTCATCTATTATAACCAGATCATAATCCGTAACAGCCGGCGTAGTTTCTCCGTCATTATATAAAATACGCTTAACCATACTCTGCACCGTAGCAACCTGAATTCTTGTTTCTTTATCCATGTTTTTTTCTTCAAGTCCCTTAATGTTGTAAATTTCATCAAGCGTCATTAAATCTTCTAATTTGACTTCTTTAAACACATCCACAGCCTGTTCTCCAAGAGAAGTACGGTCAACAAGAAACAAAATACGCTTGAATCGGTTCGTTTTTAAAAAGCGATAAATCATGCCTAATACGGTACGCGTTTTTCCCGTTCCAGTTGCCATAGCTAAAAGAATATTCTTTTTTCCTTCAATAACTGCCTGTTCTGCTGCCTTAATAGCATTTAATTGATACTCTCGCAGATTTAGTCCACTAGGGTCAGTAAGGAAATCATATGGTAATGCTTTCAATGCCGAATTACCCTTATATGTATTCTTTTCCAATAATTCTAACATTCCTATAGGGCTAATCCATCCATGAAGAGCTGTAGGACTATTGGCAGGATTTCTTAAGTCGAGAAACCAAATTCCCGATTTAGTCTCAAATTGTTTTAAATATGGCCTTCCATTGGTAGCAAAAGTGAATGGTACTTTATATTCACCCCACTCTCCAATTAGATACTCCGAATCCTCCTTACGAATATTACGTGGATATTCTTTTCCCTGATAATCAATAACAGATGGAATATCCTTATGTATTGCTTTTGCCTCTATAACTCCTATCAACTTAGTATCAACAAACAATGCATAGTCTACACGTCCGCCCTTCCCTACTGTAGAATTTGTCGGCCATTCAGAAATAGCCATATTGCGTCCTTTTTCCGGACGTGTTCCTTTAGAATATCGTAAATTTTCTGTATCAGCTTCCCAACCTACTTGACGCAGTTGCTCATCAATAATATATCTCGTTTCAGCTTCTGATTTTGGTCGGCGGCTTGCCATTTTACCAGCCTGTTTCTGACGTTCTGATTTAGAAATAACGTCAGCCTCACTTGCTTTCTTCTCTGCTTGTTTCGTAAGCTCTTCCGCCTGTTTTTCTTCTGCTGCTTTTTCTTCCTGCGTAACTGTTAATTTCTTATTTTCTAATTTAGGCATAACAAAATCATGGTGTTGATAATTCCAATCACCATATGTTTGCATAAACCATTCGCAAAGACTATATGCCATTTCAAGCAGAATTTTACATTCCGACAAAGACTCATAATTCTCATGCACAGCTTTATTTCTTGCTTTTCTTAGAGAATGCAAAATATCCGTTAAATCCCTTGTTAACAAGCCTTCTCTTTGAAGCGTATCTATTCTTGCAACTGCTGTATTGTCATAAGGAAATTGAATTCTGTCATAAGTAAACATTAGATTAACAATACTTTCCCCAATCATTCCTAATTTCATAAGGCAGGAATTAGAATCAGAAAAACAATACTTTTCAGCCTGACCACCAAATGTGGCCAAAACTGGAAACTCTGATTTCAAAAAGTCAAAATTTGATTTCATAAGAGTCGCCTCCCCATTCTGCATCTATATCTATAGAATAATTAATAATATCATCTATTTTGCAATGAAGAACATTACATAACCTATCCAAATTAATTATCAATGTAACATTCTCATTCAATCATAGAATTCTTCTAACTTCTCATAATAGTGTATTATATCATATTTATTGATACCTTTTCAATCTCCGCCTAAGTTTTTTTAACACAATATTGCATTATGAAAATCGCTTCTTTGTAGCTCCCAAAATAAAAAACCGAGGAGCTGAATTTCAATCCAAATCCTCGGAAATATTTTATTTAAAACTTTTTCACAACCATATTTATTTAAACCAAAAGATCATTTCTTTGCGTTTTCCTCTAATTCAAGCATATATTCATCAAAGTCAGACATAAACAATCTGTCTCAAACAATACGTTACTTTTCAAATTCTGTTTCAACATGAACCTTTACAATTTCAGCCGTTACCTTACCTGCATCCTGTAAAATTCCATAATCAAACATTTTTTCATCATAAGCAATAGCTTTAGCATAAGGATCCGTTATCTTCTGATAGAATTTTCTTACATTGGCATGAATTTCACGGATGCGTTCAAGTTGCTCATCAAAATACTTTTCTGTCAGATACGTTCCTCGTTTCAGCCGTTCATCATCCATGGCCAAGCCTTTAATGGTGTAGTCCTTTGCAATTTAATTGACCCACTTACAGAATTGACTTTGAAGCCAACTGCAATAATCATCTCCAGTAAATAGTGATTTGTATTGTAACTTTTTCCGTCAGGGGCAGTTATCCGAAATTTTCGGATAACTGAATCCTCCGGTAATTCACAATTATTAAATATTTTTTATATTATAGTTTATGGCACGAACATCCACGTCGTACAACGTAGCCATCACCTTTTGTGTTAACCATATATTCTCATCCTCATAGTGCATCCCCTTACTCTCTCCTTTATTTTTACCATAATCGAGACTTGGTCAATCCTTACAAGTTTTAAACATGTGAAATCAAGTTAACAATCCAACTTCAATCCTACCAAATTATGTAATTTCTTGTAAATCTTATAAGCCGTTCTATAATCCTCCGATATTAAACAATGACTAACATTATCTGCATGCAAAATATATACTTCTATTTTATCAACACCAGAATTAAACGCTCTTTGTATCCTGTGGTTTCCGTTAATCACAAATGGTTGAGTAAACATATCACTCACCAAAACAATGATAGGGTTATCTTCCTTACTCTTTCGTAACGAATCATTCATTTTTATATACTTTATATCCAGGTCCGATTCGGCTCGACAAAACTCACAAATTACTTGTGTGTCTACATTTTGTGATTCTATAGAATTCTGTATTATATACTCATAAACTTGATTTACATTATATTCTAAACAATCCGATTTCCAAATTTCTTCATTTAATATTAACGCTGTTTGTTCCGATTCAACTAGTAAAAATTGTAAATCACATAAAGATTGTACTAACTTCAATACTTTCCGTTTCTTAAAAAAAGCAAATTTTTGTTTATGCACTTCTGACACAATATCCTTTTTAAACTGTTTTTTTCGTTCTATATCATTAATATAATTTTCATGTTCATAGCACATTATTGCTAAATATCTCTGCATATCAATCCTCCAAAGCTAAATCATCTTAAAATGTCTCAAAGCATCCTTAATATACTACACCTTCTCCTGCAAACACTGTCTCACCTCTGAATTTTCTTTCTTGGACTTATTGTTAATTCCCGCCCATATCCAGACCACATATCCTATTTACTTGTGCAATACGAGAAATATGCATATTTACGCCATACTTTTCCTTAACATATTCCTTAATCTTTGAATAAATTACCTTTTCTTCTAAATATAACCACTCTCTTCATCAGACTCCATCGTAACCTCATCTTTTTTAGGGATAATTTATACACCATCTCCACATTCATTAAAATCTTACGTTGCATTAACATTCGCATACAATCTTGTGTAATCATAATTTTTTGCACTCCTTGTCATAAAATATGAAAATGGCACCATTCCAGCGGACAGACTTATAATCTAAGTAATGTAATATTCAAAAATTCATTAAAAATAGTATATAACTTATTCCAGTCAACATCAATTTCATAATCCAATAGAAACTCAAGAACATTACCCAAGAGCAAATTCCAATTTCCTAAATACTCTTTATTAGACGATCTTGCAAACAACGAATTATGCAAAATTTTTATGTAGTTATCTTGAATATCCTGCATTTCATATATTTCATACATCCCCACAAAAGGCAAACAAGAATACCAGCCATCTGTATATTTTGATATTTCATCAAAGCCAATTTTATTATCTATTATGTATTGTAAATCTTCTTCATGAATATTCCCGTACTCGAACGGCAGATATTTTTCATTTCTTTTCTCCTCTGATCCAATATACTTTATTCCCCTATCTTTTAAATCAGAAACATATTGATCATCTGGTGATAATATGGAGTATTCACAGAATTCTATTCCATCCAATACCATACTTTTATATACAGACTTCATAACTGTTTGTAAATCCCTACCATCAATCGTTTTTCCATAACAATGAATTCTTAATAGATCAGTAATTTCTTTTTTCATTTCTTGTTTACTAAAGCAACTATAAATATCCGGTTTTAGTTCCCAAAATCTTATTTTGCAGTCCATATTAGAAAAATAACCCGCTTTATTTAATTTATCAATGTATTTCGTACCTTTTTTATTTGCATAAGAAGTTAACAAATGTGATATGCCATCATCTGAACGCTTCATTAATTCTGTTATTATTTCAAACGATTCATCTTCCTTGATTAATCCTTTCTTTTCAAGAACAATTAATGCTGTATCTATGGAATATACACTATAATCTTTATGATTAAAATACATAACCCACGCATACACCAATGATTCTATATCCATATCTCTTTTTTCATAGTTAGCTAGCTTCATGTATGACGCAGCTAATGTCACAGCGCTATAAGATCCTTCTTTCCCGGCTTTCAAAATTGTATCCAAAAGGCTAATGTTCCTAAACTTATTTTTGTCGCCAAAATATCCAAGCTCATGTAATCGATATTCTGCTAAACTAAGACTTCTTTCGATCCAGAATTTATCAAACTTATACTTTTCAAGTTCTGGCAATAATACATCTACACAACTTTTACCATTATTAACATACTCATTAAAACATTTGTAAAACTTGTCTTTTGCATTCCCCTGAATCCAAATACTCACTAAATAATCCGCTAAAACCTCATCTTTGTCAATCGAATGCATATCTTCATCACATATATCTTTAATTAAATCATCAAATTTAATTATTTTTTCCTTTTTTTCAAAAAAAGAAACATCCTCATTGATGTGTTTGATTAAATCGTAAAATTGTCCTTCGCTAATATGCCTATTATTTAAATATTGGAAAGCCATTTTTTCTAAATTGTTACAGGTTAAATAAACCTGCCAAATATAATCAGAACTAAAAATTTCATCTTCTATATTGCCATGCCAATTAATATATACAAGCATTTGAACAATCATGCTGTCATCACCTATTAAATCATTTCTATTAGCTATCTGATATAATAAAGTAAAAGTATAATATTGATAAATATCCAATATTCCTTGTCTATCTTCTAAAATAATCTGTAACTGATTGTAAAAACTCTGTATTGAATTGTAATCTCTTGTAGACAACATAAGCTTTTCAAATTCAGAAAATTGCGAATATTTTTTTAACACCTTTTCATAGAATTCATCATCAAAATCAAAAGCCTGCATTCGATCCATATATTCTATAGAACCTTCTAAAATACTTTGCCGTATAATATTTAAGGTTATTTCTTTTCTTTTAGAAAATATTTTTAATCTGAGTCTTAAATATGTATTAAAGCTATCATGTATCAATGATATTCTATTCATGACTTTTTTAAACAAATATGGATGTGAATCAATAAATTCACAAATGGTCTCGTACACCTCTAATTCTGTAAAAAAGTTCTTCAATTCTTTTTTTGTAAAAAAACAATTTCCAGTTGCGAATATCCCTATTGCGCTACTAGGTTTATCGTTATTTATGAATAGGCTATCGTAGTATTCATCTATTTCTTTAATCGGTTGATTAATATCTACAACATGTTTTAGCTTATAATCTTCTGCGATAAAATACGTTATTATGGGATAGCCATTCGTTATTTTATATATCTGATTTTGAACCTTATACTCTGTTATATTATGAGCCAATTCTAAGTACAATCGCGTCTCATCATAGGACCAATCCAATAAATTACTTTTTTTCCATTCAATATTACATTTAAGAGGTCTTGAAAGAACTACAACTTTCACATCAACTAATTTATTGATAAAATCAATAAATTCTTGAAGTTGCCGCGGATTATAATTTTCTACATGATCTAATCCATCAATTATTATCAGCTTGTTCTGGTCTCTTATTTTATCAATTAATTCATCAATAATAACCTTTTTTGCTGTCTTATATACTTTAATTCCTATCTCCGAAATAAAATTTTCAAATAAAATTCTTCTATTTCTGTTGGGATCCTGTGATCCAATCCAAAATCTATAAACAATTGCTTCCGGATACTTATCACATATCTCGTTCACAAAATGACTTTTACCCACACCCGGTTTTCCCTCTATAAAAGTAATATCATATGGAAAAGCATCTGGAACAGTCCTAAGTAAAATCGTTTGATTTTCCAAATCGATTGACATCTCAATAGTAGCAGGGAGTTTGTCCACATCTATTTCAAATATAGCATCTTCTATAATCTCATCAGCCAAATGCTTAATCTGAAGTTCTCTTGCTTCTGTACTAAACATATTATCAAGTCTATCTACAATTTGTTCAGGCGTAAGAGGAATAATAATTATATTATCCCTTTTTGCACATGCTAATCCCATAAATTCAGAATTCGTTTCAATTAATGTTGAATTAACAATAAGTATATTATTATCTTCTGTGTCAAAAGAATTCTTGTTTCCATTGATACTTAACACATTCCCTTTTATTTTTATATCATCATCACAAGTACCAGGATAATTTTTAACTTGAATCCGATATGATGATTTATTGCACTCACCAATTATTACATCTTTCAAATAAATATCGTCAAAATTTTTTGTATCTACCGCTTCAACTACTATTTCCCCAATAGTTCTCTCAGTATCCATTATTCCCAAAAACAGAACAAATACGCTCTGCTGATATGTATATCCCTTTAACGAGTTTCTTGCAACTTCTCCCATAGACTTCTCTCTTTCTACTATATATTTATTTTCCCTACATATGATACTGGTAAATATTCTTTAAAAACCTGCTATCTCTTGTAATCTCAAGTTTTCTCTCTCCATCAAGCACATCGTTTCAACTGTATTACCACTTTCCCACAAAATCTAACCTTGACGATACCATCCACAAATATCATTTAGCGAACATGCATCTCTTATTATATTTATTTCAGATGAATAATAACCTGCATCCATTAATGAATCCTAAACTCATCCAAAATAACAGCCGCCTGCTCATAATTTAAATTAATCAATATTTCAAGTATATCTTCATATGCTTCAATAAGTTCTTGATCCTGTTTAATTTTATCACTATATGTAATAAAGGATTTAAGGATAATCAAGTGTACTATTGCTTCTTGTTCTCTTATTGATTTTTTAAATTTATTTACCTCAGATTTTGCATTTTGAAAGCTATTTCTAATAGAAATTAATATTTCTGGCAGCAATTCATCCATATGCATTTGGTAAATCGTTCTCAACAGTTCCTTTATGTGATATTTTCCATACTTTGTAAATTGCTTATTCAAAAATTGCTTATCTACGTATGAATAATTTGTTTTGATTTTACTCCAGTCTCCCGTGCAATATCTCGTTACAGAAAGCATAAGAGATTTATATAACTGTATTCGAACATGCTCCTCATCAATGTCATTTACTTTTTTCTCAATATATAGAATTTTCTTTTTACATATATTTCTTCTTTTTGAGTCAACATATGAGTCAAAAAATTCACATAAAAAATTGCCAAAGATATCTTGATAGAACTCAATTGTATCTGTTGTAAATTTTGTAAAATCAATCTCTTCAAATAATATATCGATTGCCATTTTTGCATCATCTTGGGTTTGAATCATTTCCCGCTGAAACAGCTCTATGATTTCATGTTCTTGGTAAACATCAAAAATTTCGTGAGCATTATAATTTCTTTTAGTATATTGCCAAATATCAATCACACATAGCAAAATTTCATGAATAACCATTCTAAAAGATTCATTCGCAAAATTTAGGCCGCAATTTGCAACATAGCATATTGTAGATATATCATAGTTACTCATATCAAAAACATCTATCTCTAAAGATTCTTCCTGCAGCAGATACCTATCTATTATCTCCTCTTCGCGACTAGTATAACAATTTCCATCATCATCTTTGATATAACGATCTATTCCTGACAACTTAGGTTGCATATTAGGATTAAATATAAACTCCTTATCTTTCTTACTCACTTTCAAATAATTAGCATTATATTTTTGATGTTCCATCTGATCTTCAGATAATTTAATAATTGTATTAAATACCGCTTGTGCCAAAGTCTCGTGATTAGCTAAATATCTCTTCACGTATTTAGCCATTTCATCAATAACACCATGTTGCCCCTTATACATCAAACAATCCAACACAATTTTCTTTATTTTATTTTTTATCCCAATAGCAACGTCATTTTCCAATTGATTCAATAAAACTGGCATAAGTGCAGTATCTGCCAAAAAGCTTCCATTAGAAAACAATTTCTCTATTCCGTTAATCCATATTGTGCAAAGCTTTTCCCTTTTCTCATTTTCTAATTCTTGATGATTTATTGCACTAGCAATTAAAAGTATCAAAAGATTTTCATATTGAAATGCCATATCAGTATCCTTCATCAATTCTAAAATAACTTTAATTGCATCAAGAGTTGATGGCAAGTCAATCTGCCCAGACACCATATTATCATTACACTTTTTAATCGCCGCATTTAATCTCTGCTTAGGTTTATTGAATTCTTCTTGTCTTAGAACAATTTTTTCTGCTTCCCCTGATATTTGGGGTTCTAACATAATTATATTGTCGGTTATCTTGGTTGCTTTTGCACCACGCATATCCATTTTTTGAATCTGTAAATAGTCCTGTGCATTTTCTGCATCATTTTTTATAATTGAATATAAATAATCAAGAATTCCATAGCATTTATCCTGAACCATTGAATCAAAATATATCTGTGTATGAGATACATATTCTTGTATACTCAAATCACATTTTTTATCCAACTCATATCTATCTTTAAGCTCAGGTATCCCCATGGTCTTAAGAATTTGCCTTTCGAGCAACTCTTTTGTCGGATTTTTTTTGTACAACATATATCTTGTGGTATCCCAATGAACAAGTTCTATGCTTGTAGCCAAATCCAAAGCATAACCCGGTAATTCGTTTTCAAAGTGCATTCCTATACTCTCAATGATTGTAAGCAATACTATATTATTTGATTTTGAATAAATAGTTTCTTTGACATAATTTGCAAATGCAACAGTGAATTCATGATCCTTTTTACAAATCTCCAAACTGCTTATTATAGCCTCTTTAAGACAAAAAATAACATCTCCTATTAAGGTAGGTACATTGTGATCTCTAATCCCTGAAAGCCACATGTTTCCATTTCCCCAATATTCCTTTATTGCATTACTCTCACTAATTTTTACTTTGATTTTTATTACATATTCAGGATTATTAGTTGCATATTCTAATATTACCCTATTTATAAATTGAATTGCCCAATGAAATCCCACTTTAAAATTCAAACGAAACAGATTCCATAAAAATGCATTCTCGTACACTGTTCTATATAAATAATTATAATGTTCAGCTTTCTCACTTAATCCATATTCAAAACCCTTAGACAGTCTATCGGCTCTATAGAAATCAAATTCCTCTGCATCTACTTTTCCACGTAACCATAGTATATCAGCTATCGAACACAATTCGCTTGCTAATCCAGTTACCAAAGCAGGATAAGCATTCTTCAATGTCCATTCCATAATATCTTCTGACTTACGCATACTTTTTCTATTTCCATTAATATAATTATTAATCAATGTATTAAAAAACTTTTTTAACCACTCTTCTGAGTTATCTGCCATTCGATAAAGTGCTTCCAAGCAAGACGATATTTCATCTATGATTTTATAATAGTTTTCTTGCTCAGATTCCTGCAACGAATATTCCACATAATATTCCATCATAGCGCATGCATCTGAAGCAATAACTGCCACTTTATCTTCTTGTTTCGCATAATCCAAGCATAACTTAACTATATCATCTCTTCCGATTATATTTTTCTTATATATTTCTTCGTTTTTCAAAAGTCGAATAATACATGGTCTTCCATTACCAATTGGGGACAATTTCATTTGTGGTGATTCTTGTCTAATATGTAATAACTCACCTTCAAATGCGAACAAATTAATATTCTTCACAAAGTCGAACAACATGCCTTGTTCCAGAATCTCCGACCCTTGTTCTTCGAAATAATTATCACAAAACCTTGACTTAACAATTCCAATTTCTGTTTGCCTTTTCCAACTTTGCGGAATCTCATCAGAAAAAGTAAGGCTATATAAAAACTTATCTCTATTTACCTGTATAAACATTTTATTTGAAATCCAAATCTGATACCGTCTATACACACATCGCCCAAGATTTTCTATTTCATCATAGAAGGTCTTATACTTCCCTTTGCACAAATCAAAAGCTTTATCAAAATAATGTTCAAAGCAAATATCTTCGAAAATATCATATTTCAGTCTAATATAATCTCCTTGTTGAGCAATTACACCTTCTGAAAGCAATGCATGCATTATGTCTCTATCTATATCATCCTTATGAATACCCAACATAAATTTTCTAGCTCTTTCAAACACAATCTTCTCAACAGTTTCAATAACTTTGTTACTGAGTATGCCATACATTCGAGATTTTTCCTCCAAACATATTATGTTTTTCCAAATATATTCTCTTAGAGAATTTTCATCACCTATATTATCAATATCTATCGAATTACTAACTATCAAGTTTATATAAAAGGGCGATTTTAATAAATCAACATATGAATTTGTTTTATACATTTTATGAATAATCGGATATCGCTTCATAAGCAATGCAAGTTCATCTTCTGTTATATCGCCAACTTCATAAATTTTTATTGAAAAATTTGTTTCCAGTTTAATAAAAGCATTTTTATCACTCGTTCTACAAGATGTTACTATGTACACATTTTGATATTCTTCCGCCATATCATACAAATACTGTAATAATTCAAATTTTGTTTCGGCACAGTCCGCAATAAACTCGAGAGCATCAATAAAGAATATTAATTTCTTTCCATTAATACACTCTAAAACGTCTTGGATACAGCAACCCCAAATGTCGTCAATATGACTTTCTTCCAAAAATCTTTCAGCACGAGCATATAAAACCAATTTTTCATTTTCAACATATTTTTTGCATAAAACAGATTTACCGCTACCAGCTCCACCTTGTATTGAAATATATCGCTCATTGTCTTTTGTTATTTTTTCAAGAAATTCATTTCTATCGATTTCATACTCTCCGTTAATCAATCCTTCAATATTTTTCAACCCTGAATTACTAAGTTCCAATGCACCTTTAAATTTTCTGATATTAATATTAAAGTTCTCATACTCATCCTTTAATACCTTGTATAATTTCTTCTGAAAATTAAGATCATTTTGTGC
>ERZ1034976.1965-NODE-1965-length-14836-cov-17.017725_pt1 | contig 14836 bp, 8 predicted proteins | sample MGYA00520623_ERZ1034976 | MGnify/ENA primary metagenome ERZ1034976 (study PRJEB33766, sample SAMN09781774) | gut metagenome | biome: gut microbiome | host: Homo sapiens | place: Madagascar | study: EMG produced TPA metagenomics assembly of the PRJNA485056 data... | reverse complement strand
GTGGCCGACCACGACGGCGTGGTGGAGGGCGGCACCGGGACGCTGCACGAAGAAGAGAAAAATGACCATAAATAAGGGAAACATAACATGCTGAATGAACTGTATCACTTTGCGACTCCATGGGCAAAGGCAACGAAACGCCAGATCAACGTGAACCGGATGCTTGGAGTGGCGGCGAATGCTCTTTATCCGATATATTGTGCATGGAGTCCGCTCCCGAAGCAGAGAACAACGCAGGGCGAAAGGATGGTGGTATCTCTGACCACCTTCCCGCTCCGAATCGGGAAAGTCCATCTGACGATCCAGAGCATCCTGCGGCAGAGCCGTCCGGCGGATCGTATCCTGCTCTGGCTGTCCAAGGAGGAATTTCCGGAGGAAGCACAGCTCCCGGCAAACCTGCTCCGCCTGAAAGAAAAGGGACTGGACATCCGCTTCTGCGACAATATCCGCTCCTTTAAAAAGGTGTTCTACACCGCGCAGGAATTTGAAAATGATGTGATCGTTACGGCGGATGATGATGCGCTCTACCCGGAAAACTGGCTGGAAGGGCTGTGGGATACCCACGAAAAGTATCCGGGCTGCGTGTGCTGTTACCGCGCGCATGAGATCACGTTTCAAGGCGGAAGGGTGGCGCCTTATCAGGAGTGGTACGGCTTGTCGCCAGACAAAAAAGGACCTTCGGAAGCACTTTTTCCGGTGGGCGTTGGAGGGGTGTTGTATCCTGCAGGCTATTTCAGCGGCATCGAGTTCGACAGCGGGGAGATTATGAAGCTGTGCCCGACGGCGGACGATATGTGGCTCAAGATCGTGGGAGCGCAGAAAAGGATCCCGGCAGTGAAGGTGAGCACCAACTCGAAGGAGTGGTTCACCATCCGGAACAGCCAGCGCCAGTGCCTGATGTCGGTCAACACCGCCGGAAGGATGCGGAACGATGAAGCACTTCAGAACCTGATGGAATATTATCACGTTACAGCGGAGATGCTGGGCGGCACATCAACAGAGCAGAAAGGCAAAGGATAAAAGATGGCGGGCAGAACAGATGTGAAGATCAGCGTGATCGTACCGGTCTACAATGTAGAAAAAGAACTTCCCCGCTGCATCGAGAGCCTCCTGACACAGACGTATTCGAATTTTGAGCTGCTCCTGATAAACGATGGCTCATCGGATGGCAGCCCTGAGATCATGGAGAGATACGCGGAGAAGGACCCGCGCATCCGCACCCTGCATAAGAAAAATGGCGGGGTGTCCTCAGCACGCAACAGGGGGCTGGAACAGGCAAAAGGCGAATATGTGTGCTTTGTGGATGCGGACGATGTGGTGGCTTCGTGTTATCTGGAATGGCTTTGCCGGGCAATACAAGAAAGCAGGCTTCCTCTTGCAATTTGCAAACAGGTGGATTTTGAGGAGAAAGAGACGGATCCATTCTGTGATCTTCCGACAGAAATGCCTGCGCTGAAAACACATAAAATTGAAAATTATACATTTTGGGATGAAAATGTGTGTACCCGGTGCGTTCGAGGAATGATGAGAGCGGATCTGGTTCGAGATATTCGATATGACGAACAGATTTCTATCGGAGAAGATGCTCTATTTATGGTGCAGGCCTTGCTGCGGACGAAGGGGTACGTTTGTGTGCCCTGTGCACTTTATGCCTATTACATCCGGCCGGATTCAGCGATTCATCAGAGCGACTTTTCACCAAAACAATACAGCGAAATAACTACTTGGGAAAAAATTTGTGCCTTGGTGGAAAGACAGCCGGGCAGTATGAGCCGTACAGCGGAAGAGCGGTTCGTGGTGGCCTGTGCCCATGTATATTACCGGATGGCGGGCAGCGACCATGCCGATCCGGAGCTGCAAGCCAAGATCGTGCGGATGGCGCGAGAGCACTGGCGGGCGGCCTTGCGCGTCCCGAACAGCAAGAAGCGTGAAAAGAGCAAGCTCTGGATGCTGATCTGCTGCCCAGCGGCGGGACGCTGGATGTGGAGGCTGGGAAAAAAGCTGAAACAGGGATGAGCCGGAACATCTTGAGAAACGAAGTGGTTTTGTCTTGATTTATGTCGGAAATGTTATATAATAAAACAGTATACAAGACACAGAAGGAGGATTTCCATGGAACGCACCTATATCAATGAGGTACAAAAGGAAATTGGCAGCACGGTCAAGGTGCAGGGCTTTATCGAGAACCTGCGCAACAGCAAATATATGGCCTTCATCGTGCTGAAGGATATTACCGGCAAACTTCAGATCACCGTCGAGAAGGAGGACCACCCCGAGCTGGTGGACACCATCGACAAGCTGACCCCGGACTCTGTCATCACCGTCACCGGCAAGGTGATGGAGAACGACTACGTCAAGATGGGCGGCATCGAGATGATCCCCGAGGCCATCGAGATCGAGAGCATCGCCGACGCGCTGCCTATCGTCCGCAAGGAGATCGCCGCCACCAAGAAGAAGAAGGCTGTGGAGCGTTCCAGCATCGACCAGCGCATCGACTATCGCTGGATCGACCTGCGCACCGATGAGAACCAGCTGATGTTCAAGGCACAGAGCTGCTTCGTCAACGCCATGCGTCAGTTCCTGCTCGAGCGCAGCTTCATCGAGATCCACACCCCGAAGCTCATCGCTGCCGCCAGCGAGAGCGGCTCTGAGGTGTTCAAGGTGGACTACTTCGACCGCAACGCCTATCTGGCCCAGAGCCCTCAGTTCTATAAGCAGATGGCCATGGCCGCCGGCTTCGAGCGCATCTTTGAGACCGGCCCCGTCTTCCGCGCGGAGAAGAGCTACACCAACAAGCACTCCACCGAGTTCTCCGGCTTTGACCTCGAGTTCAGCTACATCACCTCTTACAAGGACGTCATGAAGATGGAGGAAGAGCTTCTGACTGCCGGCCTGAAGGCCGTCAAGGAGCAGTACGGCGAGCAGATCAAGGAGCTGTTTGGTCTGGAAGTCGTCGTCCCCACCACGCCGTTCCCTGTGGTCAAGCTGGCTGACCTGTACAAGGGTCTGGAAGAGGAGTTCGGCTACACTGTCGATGAGAGCGAGAAGGGCGACCTGACCACCGAGGCCGAGCGCCTGAGCTACGACTGGGTCAAGAAGCACTACGGCCACGAGTTCCTGTTCATCACCGACTACTCCGCCGAGAAGCGTGCTTTCTACCACATGCGCGACGAGAACGGCGTGCCGCAGGGCTACGACCTCATCTGGCGCGGCGTGGAGATCACCACCGGCGCACAGCGTGAGCATCGCTACGACGTGCTGAAGAAGCAGGCAGAGGAGAAGGGCCTGGCCGATGACGTCAAGTTCTATCTGGAGTTCTTCCAGTACGGCTGCCCCCCGCACGGCGGCTTCGGTCTGGGTATCGACCGTCTGACCATGCTGCTCTGCGGCCAGTCCATCAAGGACGCCGAGTTCCTGTTCCGCGGCCCCAACCGTCTGACTCCGTAAAACACTGCATACAAAAAGCCAGCGCACATTTCTCGTGCGCTGGCTTTTCTGCATTTTACAGCTTACTGGATGCCGGTGACCTTGTAGTCCTGTGCCTCGACGGCGTTCTTGAGCACGTCGTCGGCGACCTCGGCGTTCAGGGTGACGATGGCGGTGCCGGCCTCGTGGCTCACGACAGCCTCGTCCACCTCGGGCAGGGCTTCCAGAGCCTTCTTCACGCGGGCTTCGCAGTGGCCGCACATCATGCCTTCCACTTTCAGGGTCTTCTTCATGGTATGATCCTCCGTTTTGACTTCGGGCGCTTCGGCGTCCGATTTTTTGTTATTTTCAGCCGCAGACTGCACCGGGGCAGCAGCGGGAGAAGCGGTTTTGTGGTCGTGCCTGGTGCTGTGCAAATCGAACAGGTTCAGCCGCAGGGCGTTGCTCACGACGCAGAAGCTGGACAGGCTCATGGCAGCAGCACCGAACATGGGATTCAGCGTCAGGCCGAAGGGGATGAACAGACCAGCCGCCAGCGGGATGCCGATGATATTGTAGATGAACGCCCAGAACAGGTTCTCGTGGATGTTCCGCAGGGTGGCGCGGCTGAGGCGGATGGCCGCAGGCACGTCCGAGAGCTTCGAGTTCATCAGCACGACGTCGGCGGCGTCAATGGCCACGTCGGTGCCTGCGCCGATGGCAATGCCGGTGTCGGCACGGGTGAGGGCGGGAGCGTCGTTGATGCCGTCACCCACCATGGCCACCTTGCCGCTGGCCTGCAGCTGGCGGATGACGGCCTCCTTGCCGTCGGGCAGGACGCCCGCGATGACCTCGTCCACGCCCGCCTGCCTGCCGATGGCGTCGGCGGTGCGCTGGTTGTCGCCGGTGAGCATCACGACCCGGATGCCCATGTTCTGCAGCTGACGGATGGCTTCGGGGCTGTCCTCCTTGATGGTGTCGGCCACGGCGATAACGCCCAGCAGACGGCCTGCGCCGCCGAAGAAGAGGGGAGTCTTGCCCTCAGAGGCCAGCTTCTCAGCCTGCTGTGCCAGTGCGGCGGGCAGGGTGAGCTTGGTCTGGATGAAGGCGGCATTGCCGGCATAGATGTCCATGCCGTTCAGCTTGGCCGCCAGACCATTGCCCGGCAGGGCTGCGAAGTCAGTGACTTCCGGGGAAGTGATGGTCTTTGCCTCAGCGTCGGCTAGAACTGCCTTTGCCAGAGGGTGCTCGCTGCGGCTTTCCAGCGCTGCGGCCAGAGTCAGAAGCTCCGTCTCGGTGACACCCTCAGCGGGCAGCAGGTCGGTGACGCGGGGTGCGCCCTCGGTGATGGTGCCGGTCTTGTCCAGCGCCACGATCTGGGTGCGGCCTGCGGCTTCCAGCGAGGCAGCAGTCTTGAAGAGGATGCCGTTTTTTGCGCCGAGACCATTGCCGACCATAATAGCCACAGGTGTTGCAAGGCCCAGTGCGCAGGGGCAGCTGATGACCAGAACGGAGATGCCGCGTGCCAGCGCATAGCCCAGCTCATGGCCCAGCAGCAGCCAGACGATGGTGGTGACGACGGCGATGGAGATGACCGCCGGGACGAAGAAGCCCGACACGGTGTCAGCGATTTTTGCGATAGGAGCTTTGGTGGCGGCGGCGTCGCTGACCATCTTGATGATCTGAGCCAGCGTGGTATCCTCGCCCACGCGGGTAGCCTCACAGCGGAGGAAGCCCGACTGATTGGTGGTGGCGGCGCTGACTTTGTCGCCGACGGCCTTGTCCACCGGGATGCTCTCACCGGTCAGGGCGCTCTCATTGACTGCGCTGGTGCCTTCCAGCACCACGCCGTCCACCGGGATATTCTCGCCGGGGCGGACCACAAAGACGTCGCCCTTCTGCACGTCGGCGATGGCCACGGTCACTTCCGCGCCGTCCCGCACCAGCGTGGCGGTCTTGGGGGCCAGCTTCATCAGGCTCTTGAGGGCGTCGGTGGTCTTGCCCTTGGAGCGGGCTTCCAGCATCTTGCCCACAGTGATGAGGGTCAGGATCATGGCGGCAGACTCGAAGTAGAACTCCATCATATAATGCATGACGAGCTCGTCGTTGCCGTCCACCTGGGCACGGGTCATGGCGAAGAGGGCGTAAGTGCTCCACACGAAGCTTGCCATGGAGCCGAGGGCCACCAGCGTATCCATGTTGGGTGCGCCGTGGATGAGGCCCTTGAAGCCGTTGATGAAGAACTTCTGGTTGATGACCATGACGATGCCCGCCAGCAGCAGCTGGACAAGGCCCATGGCGATGTGGTTGCCGTCGAACCAGCGGGGCAGGGGCCAGCCCCACATCATGTGGCCCATGGAGAAGTACATCAGCACCAGCAGGAAGCCCAGCGAGGCGATGAGACGGCGCTTGAGCTTCGGTGTCTCGTGGTCGGCCAGTGCATCGAGGTCGGCGCTGGCGTCCGAAGCCTTACTGGAAGAGGCATTCTTCGGGCTTGCGCCATAGCCTGCCTCCTGCACAGCCGAGAGGATGGCGGCAGGGGAGGCTGTGCCTTCCACGCCCATGGAGTTTGTCAGAAGGCTCACCGAGCAACTCGTGACGCCCGGCACCTTCTTCACGGCCTTTTCCACCCGGGCAGAGCAGGCCGCGCAGCTCATGCCCGTGACATTGTATTGTTCCATTGCGGATTCCTTTCCCTCTTATAGGATGCCCGGAACGGGGTCATTTCATGAGCCGGGGCAGCAGCTGCAGCAGTTCGTCCAGCTTCTGCGTCTCGCCGGCTTTCAAATCGTCGGCCACGCAGGTGCGGATGTGCTGGCCCAGAAGCTCTTTGGAAAAGCCGTTCAGTGCAGCGTTCACCGCAGCCACCTGCACCAGAATATCGGCGCAGTAGACGTCCTTGTCCAGCATCGCGCGGATGCCGCGCACCTGGCCCTCAATGCGGCTCAGCCGGTTGGCAAGGGCGCGGTACTCCTCAGGGGTACGGGCCTTGTGGCGGCAGCAGGAGGGGGCAGTGTCCTTTTCGGCAGGCTCAGCGGCGCAGCAGCAGGGCTTTTTTTCAGCATCAGTCATAGCAGATAACTCCTTTCCGGGTGTATCAGTGTGAAGAGGAAATGTACCCTGTGGGGGTAAATCTCCCGACACTCTGATTTTACCACTTGGGGGTATCTGTTTCAAGTGGGTAGGAAATACTAACCGTGAAAACTTTGTGAAAATAAAAGCCCCGAAATGCAGAAACGGGAGCCTCCCGGTGAAGGAAAGCTCCCGTTTCTGTTTAGGATAGGAAAGAGAATGTCATAAATAGGGGAGAGGGTCACAGATTGGTGTAACCCATCAGATAGCGGTCCACCTCGGCGGCGCAGTCGCGGCCCTCCCGCAGGCCCCAGACCACGAGGCTCTGGCCCCGGCGCATATCGCCGCAGACAAAGACCTTGTCTACATTGGTGCGGAAGCCGTGGTCGGCCACATTGCCCCGAGCGTTCCGCTCCACGCCGAACGCCTCGGCCACATAGTCCTCACAGCCCACGAAACCGGCGGCGATAAAGGCCAGCTGGCAGTCGTAGGTGAACTCTTCGCCGGTGGGTACCATGCTGGTGCGGCCGGTGTCGGGGTCACGCTGGGGCTTGAGATAGGAGATGACCGCGCCGGTCAGGTTGCCGGCGTCGTCCTTCAGAAACTCTTTGACGGTGGTCTGGTAGACACGGGGGTCTTTGCCGAACTTGGCGAGGCACTCAGTCTGGCCATAGTCCACCTTCAGCACCTTGGGCCACTCGGGCCAGGGGTTATTCGCGGCCCGCTCTTTCGGGGGCTGGGGCATCATTTCCAGTGCCACGAGGTCGGTGCAGCCCTGCCGCAGGGCGGTACCCTGACAGTCGTTGCCGGTGTCGCCGCCGCCGATGACGAGGACATTCCTGCCTGCCGCGTTGATGGCCCTGCCGTCGGCAAACTTGCTGTCCAGCAGACTCCTGGTCACGCTGGTGAGGTAGTCTACCGCGAGGTAAACTCCCTTCGCGTCACGGCCGGGGACGTTCAAATCGCGGGCTTTCTTGGCACCGCAGCAGAGCACGATGGCGTCATAGCTGTTCAAAATCTCAGCGGCATCCACAGCCCCGCCCACATCCATGTTGGTGCGGAACTCGACGCCCTCAGCCTGCATGATCTTGATGCGGCGCTCGATGACGGATTTGTCCAGCTTCATGTTGGGGATGCCGTACATCAGCAGACCGCCTACACGGTCAGCACGCTCGAAGACGGTGACGGCATGGCCCCGGATGTTGAGGTATTCGGCCACCGACAGGCCCGAAGGGCCGCTGCCGATGACGGCCACGCTCTTGCCGGTGCGGGCCGGAGGCGGGGCGGCATGGAGCCAGCCCTTGGCGTAGCCAGTCTCCACGATGGCGTGTTCGTTCTCCCGGACAGTGACGCTGCTGCCGGTGACGTCGCCGCAGGTGCAGGCGGCCTCACACAGGGCAGGGCAGACCCGGCTCGTGAACTCCGGGAAACGGTTGGTGGTGCGCAGGCGGCGGAGCGCCAGCTCCCATTTGCCCTGATAGACCAAATCGTTCCACTCGGGGATGAGGTTGTTCAGCGGGCAGCCGGAGGCCATGCCGCCGATCATCATGCCCGCCTGGCAGAAGGGGACGCCGCAGTCCATGCAGCGGGCTGCCTGGGTCTGCTGCTCCTCCCGGGAGAGCCAGATGTGAAATTCGTTAAAGTTTTCAATGCGCTCCAGCGGCGGAACATCCGTGCTGGTCTTGCGCGTGTAATCCATAAAGCCAGTGAGTTTTGCCATGATGTTCCCCTCCTTACTTGTTCTTCTGCACGGCGTAGAATGCTTCGATCTGCGCCTGCTCGCCGTCGAGTCCGCGCTCTTCCATGGAGGCGATGACCCGCAGCATATGGTCGTAATCGTAGGGGAGGACTTTCTTGAACTTGGGCAGGAACTCGCTGAAATTGTCCAGGATCTCCTTGCCGCGGGGCGAGCCGGTCAGCTCGACATGCTCACGGATGAGCTCTTTCAGGGTGGCGACGTCGTACTTGTGCTCCACCGGCTCGAGGCTGACGGTCTCCTTGTTCACCCGCTGGTAGAAGTCCCAGTTCTCATCCAGAACATAGGCGATGCCGCCGGTCATGCCGGCTGCAAAGTTCTTGCCGGTCTGGCCCAGAACGACGACGGTGCCGCCGGTCATGTACTCGCAGCCGTGGTCGCCCACGCCCTCGACGACGGCCACAGCGCCCGAGTTGCGGACGCAGAAGCGCTCACCGGCCACACCGGAAACAAAGGCTTTGCCGCTGGTGGCACCGTAGAGTGCCACGTTGCCGATGATGATGTTCTCTTCGGGTTTGAAGGTGATGCCCTCGGGCGGGCGGACGACGAGCTTGCCGCCGGAGAGGCCCTTGCCCATGTAGTCGTTGCAGTCGCCGGTCAGTTCCAGCGTCAGGCCCTTGGGAATGAATGCGCCGAAGCTCTGGCCACCTGCACCGGTGCAGTGGACGGTGTAGACGTCATCGGGCAGGTCGCTGCCGTACTTGCGGGTGATCTCGCTGCCGAAGATGGCACCAAAGGCGCGGTCGGTGTTGGAGACATCCAGCTTCACGCTCTGAGGGGTCTTGCTGCTGAGCTTGAATTTCTTCATCAGCACCTTCATGTCCAGAGTGTCTTCCAGATGGAAGTCGTAGGTGTCTTCCTTCTGGAAGTGGACATTGCTGTTGACGATGGCGGGGTTGTGCAGGATGCAGTCGAGGTCCATCTTGGACATCCGGCTGTCGGCAGGGGCAGACTTGACATGGAGCAGGTCGGTGCGGCCCACCAGCTCGTCGATGGTACGGATGCCCAGCTTTGCCATGTATTCGCGCAGCTCCTGCGCCACGAAGGTCAGGTAGTTGATGATATACTCGGGCTTGCCGCGGAAGTGCTTGCGCAGCTCGGGGTTCTGGGTGCAGATGCCCATGGGGCAGGTGTCGAGGTTGCAGACACGCATCATGACGCAGCCCATGGTCATCAGCAGAGAGGTGCCGAAGCCGAACTCCTCAGCGCCCAGCATACAGCTGATGGCCACATCGCGACCGGAGAGCAGCTTGGAATCGCTCTCGATGCGCACACGGGTGCGCAGGCCGTTGAGGATAAGGGTCTGGTGGGTCTCGGCGATGCCAAGCTCCCAGGGCAGACCGGCATCTTTGATGGAGTTGCGGGGCGCTGCGCCCGTGCCGCCGTCGTAGCCGGAAACAAGGATGACCTGTGCGCCGCCCTTGGCGACACCGGCAGCGATCGTGCCGACGCCGGCCTCACTGACCAGCTTGACGTTGATGTTGGCGTGGCGGTTGGCATTCTTGAGGTCGTAGATAAGCTCTGCAAGGTCTTCGATGGAGTAGATGTCGTGGTGCGGCGGGGGAGAAATGAGGCCGACACCGGTAGTGCTGTGACGGGTCTTGGCGATCCACGGGTACACTTTTGCGCCGGGCAGATTGCCGCCCTCGCCGGGCTTTGCGCCCTGTGCCAGTTTGATTTGGATCTCCTCTGCCGAGACAAGATACTTGCTGGTGACGCCGAAGCGGGCGGAAGCCACCTGCTTTATCTTGGAATTGCTCTCGCTGTGGTAGCGCTCTTCGGGCTCACCGCCCTCGCCGGTGTTGCTCCGGCCGCCGAGGCGGTTCAGCGCGATGGCGATGGTCTCATGGGCCTCGCTGCTCAGTGCGCCGTAGCTCATGGCAGCGGCCTTGAACCGCTTGACGATGGAGCTCACCGGCTCTACCTCGTCCAGCGGGATGCCGCCGTCGGGGGCATAGTTGAAGTCCAGCAGACTGCGCAGATGGACGCCGTTCTGGCCCATGTTGTCCACGGTGTGGGTGAACTGCTTGAAGGTGTCGTAGTCACCGGTGAAGCAGGCTTTCTGGAACAGGTGGATGGTCTGGGGATTGAAGAGGTGCTCTTCCTTGCCGCTGCGGAACTTGTGGGCGCCGCCGTCTTCCAGCTGCATGTTGATGTCAAGGCCCAGCGGGTCGAAGGCTGCGTTGTGCAGGGCCTCCACGTCAGCCTGAATGTCCTCGAGGCCGATGCCGCCCACACGGCTCACCGTGCCGGTGAAATACTTGTCGATGACGTCCCTGGAGATGCCGACGGCCTCGAAGATCTGGCTGCTCTGGTAGCTCTGGATGGTGGAGATGCCCATCTTGGAGGCGATCTTCACGATGCCGCCCAGCACAGCCTTGTTGTAGTCGTCCACGGCGGCGTAATAATCTTTGTCCAGCAGGCCGTCGTCGATGAGTTGGCCGATGGTCTCATGGGCCAGATAGGGGTTGACGGCACAGGCACCGTAGCCCAGCAGAGCAGCAAAGTGATGCACTTCATGAGGCTCTGCGCTCTCGAGGATGAGAGCCAGTGCGGTGCTCTTCTTGGTGCGGATGAGGTACTGGGACACGGCAGAAACCGCCAGCAGGCTGGGGATGGCCACATGGTACTCGTCAATGTCCCGGTCGGACAGGATGATGATGTTCGCACCCTCTTTATAAGCGCGGTCTACCTCCAGGAAAACGCGGTCGATGGCCTTTTCGAGGCTGGTGTTCTTGTAGTAGTTGATGGAGACAGTGGAGACTTTGAAGCCCGGGACGTTCATGTACTTGATGCGGAGAAGGTCAGTGGACGTGAGGATGGGATTGTTGACCTTGAGCACCTTGCAGTTTTCGGGCTTGTCTTCCAGCAGGTTGCCGTGTGCGCCCACATAGACGCTGGTGGAGGTGACGACCTTCTCGCGGATGGCGTCGATGGGCGGGTTCGTGACCTGTGCAAAACGCTGCTTGAAATAATTGAAGAGCGGCGGGTGCTGGCCGCTGAGGACGGCAAGCGGGGTATCGGTACCCATTGCGCCGGAAGGCTCTGCACCCTGACGTGCCATGGGCAGGATGAGGGTGCTGATGTCCTCATACTTGTAGCCGAACACCTTCTGCAGGCGTAGCAGGTCGTCGCCGGTGTAGCTGGGGGTCTTGATGTTGGGGATCTTGAGGTCCTTCAGCTGGACGAGGTTGCGGTCGATCCACTCGCCGTACGGCTCACGGCTGGCGTAGTATTCCTTCAGCTTCTCGTCGTCCACGACTTCGCCCTTGACGGTGTCCACCAGCAGCATCTTGCCGGGGCGGAGACGGTCTTTGACCAGAATGTTCTCCGGCTCACAGGGCAGCACGCCCACCTCGGAAGAGAGGATCATCCTGCCGTCTTTGGTGATGTAGTAGCGGCTGGGGCGCAGACCGTTGCGGTCCAGCACAGCGCCCACCACGTCGCCGTCGGAGAAGAGGATGGCCGCAGGGCCGTCCCAGGGTTCCAGCATGGTGGCGTAATACTGGTAGAAGTCCCGCTTTTTCTGGCTGATGTTCTTGTTGTTCTCCCAGGGCTCCGGGATGGTGATCATGACAGCCAGCGGCAGGTCCATGCCGTTCATCACCATGAACTCGAGGGCGTTGTCCAGCATGGCGGAGTCGGAGCCGGAGGTGTTGATGATGGGCAGGATCTTGTTCATGTCCTCCTTCATGATGGGGGAGGAGATGGTCTCTTCACGGGCCAGCATGGCGTCGGTGTTGCCCTTGATGGTGTTGATCTCGCCGTTGTGGAGGATGAAGCGGTTGGGGTGGGCGCGCATCCAGCTGGGGTTGGTGTTGGTGGAGAAGCGGCTGTGCACCATGCCGATGGCGGATTCATAATCCGCGTCCTGCAGGTCGGTGTAGAACAGGCGCAGGTCGTGCACAAGGAACATGCCCTTGTACACGATGGTGCGGCTGGACAGGCTGGGCACATAGGTGCCGTTGCTGGCCTGCTCGAACACGCGGCGCACGATGTAGAGCTTGCGGTCAAAGTCGATGCCCTTGCTCACCTTGGCGGGCTTTTTGATGAAGCACTGCCAGATGGCGGGCATACAGTCGCGGGCTTTCTGGCCCACGGCGTCGGGGTCTACAGGCACTTCGCGCCATGCCAGAAACTCGAGGCCCTCTTTGCGGGTGACGAGCTCAAAAAGCTTCATGGCCTGGGCGCGCAGGTGTTCGTTCTGGGGGAAGAAGAACATACCTACGCCGTATTCACGCTCGTTGCCAAGGCTGATGTTCAGCTCGTCGGCTACCTTGGCAAAGAAGCGGTGGCTGATCTGCAGCATGATGCCCACGCCGTCGCCGGTCTTGCCCTCGGCGTCCTTGCCGGCGCGGTGCTCAAGGCGCTCCACGATGGACAGCGCGTCGCTGACGGTCTGGTGGCTCTTGCGGCCCTTGATGTCCACGACGGCACCGATGCCGCAGGCGTCGTGCTCGAACTGGGGGTCATAGAGGCCCAGAGGCCCTTTTTGCTCCGTGAAATTTTCCATAGACTTTCCCATCCTTTTTTCGATTTTCCGGAGAATATCCTGACAATGCTGCGGCACATTCCGCAGCGTCCCTCTTATATGGTATAACAGAAAAGGCGTCCCAGATGGGTCGGCGAAGACTCATCTGGAACGCCATTGTTCCGGATAACAAGAATATTATACAAAGGTGCTGAAAAAGATTCAAGTGACAGCTGCACCAAATGTGGGTACACGGCGACGGTTCTTCTTGTGAAAAACAGACACGCAGAGTAGGAAATAGTATGCCTTTTCCGGCTCAGTGCCGGCCCAGACAGGCGGCAAGATCGTCCTCCGGCGTGGTGATGGGCCGGAGGTCATACTTCTCCTGCAAAACAGCGGCCACCCCGGGGGAGAGGAAGGCGGGCAGGGTGGGGCCGAGACGGATGCCCCGGATGCCCAGCGCCAGCAGGGCCATCAGCACACAGACCGCCTTCTGCTCGAACCAGCAGAGGATGATGGAGAGGGGCAGCTCGTTGACCGAGCAGTCAAAAGCGCCCGCCAGACCCAGCGCGATCCGGATGGCACTGTAGGCGTCGTTGCACTGGCCCACGTCGAGGATGCGGGGCAGACCCGCCACCGTACCCAGCGGCAGGTCGTTGAGCCGGAACTTGCCGCAGGCCAGCGTCAGGATGACGGTGTCGGGCGGGGTCAGCTTGGCAAAATCCGTGTAGTACCGGCGGGAGGGGCGGGTGCCGTCGCAGCCGCCGATGAGGAAAAAGTGCCGGATGGCACCCTCGTGGACGGCTTGGACGATCTCCTCCGCATGGCTCAGTACGGCATGGTGGGCAAACCCGGTGGTGACCACACTGCCGCCGTTCATGCCCGGGATGAGGGTGTCCTCCGGGTAGCCGCCCAGTTCAAGCGCTTTGGCGATGACCGGCGAAAAATCCCGGTCCTCCCCGATGTGGGTGACGCCGGGATAGGAGACGACAGAGGTGGTGAATACCCGGTCGGCATAGCTGGGCCGGAGGGGCATGATGCAGTTGGTGGTGAAGAGCACCGGCGCAGGGATGTCCTCAAACTCCCGCTGCTGGTTCTGCCATGCGGTGCCAAAGTTGCCTTTCAGATGAGGAAAGCGCTTTTTCAGCTCCGGGTAGCCGTGGGCAGGCAGCATCTCGGAGTGGGTGTAGACATTGATGCCCTTGCCCTCGGTCTGCTCCAACAGGCACTTGGCGTCGTAGAGGTCGTGGCCGGAGATGACGATGAAAGGCCCTTTCTCGATGGTCAGGGGCACCTCCACCGGCTCCGGGTCGCCAAACGCGCCGGTGTTGGCCTTGTCCAGCTCGGCCATGATCCGGTAGGCCATCCGCCCGGTATCCTCCACCAGCTGGAAGAGCTTGTCCTTGTCCCGCTCCTGTGCGATGGCCCGCAGCGCCGTGCAGAAAAACAGGTCGATCTCGCCATCGGTATAGCCCAGCACCCGCGCGTGGTAGGAGTAAGCTGCCATGCCGCGCAGCCCAAAGAGGACAAAGGAGCACAGGCTCTTCCGGTCGGGGTCCGGCTCCTGCCACAGCTTCTGCATATCGTAGTCGGACACTGGTGCAGGTGCAGGGCTGGCCGAGGCAAAGGCTTCCTGCTTGGCCTTCCAGACCTTATCGGTCAGCTGCGCCACCGTCTGGGGGTCGAAATCAACATTGGTGATGGTGGTGAACAATCCTTCCGTCAGCAGGAGTGCCTGCGGGGGCCGGATGGGTCTGCCGATGTCCAGCAGCAGGGTGGCAAAGCCGATGAGTGCCCCGGTGAGCTTGTCCTGCGCGTCGGCTGTCTCGGCTGATTTGCCGCAGACACCCGCTTTTCCGGTGCAGGCCGTGCAGTTTGCCGCCTGCTCGCATTGATAACAGAACATCATTTCGTCCATGCAAAAACCTCTTTTCGTTTGATGAAAGGAGTATGAGCGGGGCGGCAGACAGTTATGCAGGCAGGCGGGGCAAACCAAAAAAAGCCGCACCCTCGCGGATGCGGCCCTTGCAGATCAGAAAAAGTTTAGTAGGTGATGCCCTGAGCCATCATGGCAGTAGCGACCTTCAGGAAGCCGGCGCAGTTTGCACCGACCATCAGGTTGCCCTCGGAGC
>ERZ1034976.1955-NODE-1955-length-14900-cov-59.195419_pt1 | contig 14900 bp, 12 predicted proteins | sample MGYA00520623_ERZ1034976 | MGnify/ENA primary metagenome ERZ1034976 (study PRJEB33766, sample SAMN09781774) | gut metagenome | biome: gut microbiome | host: Homo sapiens | place: Madagascar | study: EMG produced TPA metagenomics assembly of the PRJNA485056 data... | reverse complement strand
AAGGGATATTAAGGAACTGAATAGAAACAGAGCGCCTGACACTGCGGTGTCAGGCGCTCTGTTTCTATCATATTATACTTTTACCCCAGCACCTTGAGGGGGGAATTTTCCACCCACAGGGTATCGTCCAGCAGGCGGGTGACGGCAAGCCGTCCGTTTGCCGTTACCCGGGCGGGGTCGAGGGCGTAGAAGTCGCTCTCGGTCAGGTTTTCCGGGTCGGCGGTGGGGGAGATGCCCGCCACGCACACCCAGTGCCCGTAGGTGCTGCTGGTGGCAATGTGGGGGTAGTTCACCTCGTCCCAGCCGGAGGCAGTCAGGTGGTATTCATAAGTAGAGGTGCGGTTGGTGTGGCGCTTTACCCCGCTGACCGTGGTGTTTTTCAGGTGCACGATCACCGGACGCCCGGCGGAAAGCTCGCTGTACAGCTTTTTCAGGCACTCGGCGCGGGTGCCGGAGTACCCGGTGTAGCCCGCTGCGGACCACACCGCCCCGTTCGACCACATCCCGCTGCCGGAGCACACCTTGCCGTCCAGAATGGTGCGGGCGTAGCGCAGCGCGTACAGGCTGCACTTGCCGGAGGTCTGGTTGCCGATGGAAAGGATGTGGCTGGTGTCAAAGCTGAGCAGCCGGATGCCGTTTTTCTCTTTCAGCGCAGCGGCGTGGGCACGGGGCAAAAAGGCGCACAGCAGCAAAACCAGCGCCAGAACTGCCGCCGCCAGCCGCTGTGCCGCGCGGGCGGGACAGTGTTGCATGGGTGTTTCCTCCGATATCACTTCAATTCGGACATGATTTTACCACCAAAACGTGGTAAAAATGTGTAAAAAGGCAAAATAAGGGGGAAAATGGTGCGCCCTCTCAGTCAAAGCCTGCGGCTTTGCCAGCTCTCCCAAAGGGAGAGCCAAGTCCACTGCCGGGAAGTTTCTCTTTGCGCCTAATACTTTAGCGCTGAACTTTACGGCTTGGCTCTCCCTTTGGGAGAGCTGGCGCGGGAGCGCCTGAGAGGGCGAACCCTTTTCAAGAAAGTTCACACCGCCTAACACAACATATATCCAAATTTAAGTGCCCTCCGCACCCGGCAAAACCGCGCCGCCGGGGCAGGGAAAACAAGATTCCGTAGACTGTCGACAAAACCAGACCCCAAAATATACCAGAACTGCAACAAAACCAACTTATTTTCATCCATTTTCACGAAACTGTTTCAGGAAGTTTAGCGATATTCCCGATTGACAAAACCATCGCTTGTCGGATATAATCAGGGCAGAAAGGCAACGATGGTTGCGCAAGCCTTTCGAGAAAAAAGAAACATAACCACAAACAAGCTGATTGGAGGGATACCCTTATGAAGAACCTGAAAAAATTCGTAGCCCTGCTGCTGGCAGGTGTGATGGCTATGGTGATGCTCACCGCCTGTGGCGGCGGCACTCTCACGGACAAACAAAAGGAAGAAGCGATCCAGAAGCAGCTCGGTCGAAAGACTCAGGCTACGGCTCTGCGTGATAATGACGGCAAGGTCAAGAATGACAGCCAGCTCTATAAAGAAACTGCAGAACTGCTGGATGCACGAATCAAGGCAGATACCAGTGCATTTGGTACTCTCGCTGTTGATTTTGACGTCAAGGGCATCGATCCTGCAAAGCAGTATGTGACTGTTACCCTGTCGGCAGACTATAAGACTGCTGGTCTCGTGGCAGGCTTTGTCAATTTGATCACTGAGAAGCTTGGCAAGATCGAAGCCAGCAACAATAGCGTGAAGTTCGACACCGAGTGGGCAAAGGCAGCTGTCGTTGTCAGAACCAATGAAAAGGGCAGCTACGCTGCAATCGCAATTCAGGTCAAGAACCTCGCTTACCCCAAGACCTGATAATTTCAACATCATTCCCCGGAGAGCACCTGCCCTCCGGGGCTTTTTGTTTTGATTGCGGTAAATGCCGCTTGCTCTTTCGACCCCTCCTCGTGAAAATGGGCTAGCGGAGCGTCCGCAGACGCTCCGCTAGCCCGAAAATAAAAATAATTCTTCCGCTGAATATGGCTAGAGTGCAACGACGACGACCGCCGCCAGTGGCGGAAACAGGGAGGAGTTGTTGGGGCAGCGGCCAGCAAGACGCAAGTGCCGCCCAAGGCACGATGCGGATGCTGGGTGCCGCAACCCGATAGCGGAAGCCATTTTCAATCGTCCTATCCCCTCCGGGGCTTTTTTGTATCACCCACAGCGCAAAGCGCCCCCTTTGTGCACTCCCTACAAAAACCGCAGAAAAACTTTGGCAGCCCTGCGTGAATGCCCTTGAAAACAGCGTGAATAACGCTTGAACGCCGGAAAAAACCTGTTATGCTTATAGTATAAGAAAGCAGCCGCGCGTTCCGCGCCCAAAGAAAGGAAGTGTACCTATGAAGAAACTTGCAAAACTGACCTCCCTGCTGCTGGCCGGTATCATGGCACTGGCAATGCTCACCGCCTGCGGCGGCACGCCCGGCACCGCCGAAGCCGAAGCACTGGGCAAGCAGTATACCGAACAGGCGCTTGCCATCCTGAACGAGTACCGCGCCACGCAGAATAGCGAGCAGACCCCCTACCCGCAGCTGGACAACGACCCGGAACTGCTTGCGCTTGCAGAGCAGCGGCTGCTGCTGATCGGGCAGGACGGCAAGATCGCTGGAAGTGATATGTGGTATACAAAAGTTGAAGGGAAGGAATACTTGGATGTTCGGGTAATGATCGAGCCGCTCGGACCCGGCGAAATGGGGAGCATAAACGAGCGCTACCCTGCACTGGCGCTGACCGAGCAGCGGCTTGCGGAACTGAATACCACGAAGGTATTTGGCGGTAACTTGCCGCTGGCGAGCCAAAAAATGCTGGATATCACCAAGGTCGCCTTTGCCTACCGCGTTGTTGGCGGCAAAGCCTATGTGGCAATGGCCTTTGCGCACCCAATAAAGTAAAAACGTCCTTGAAACACACCCATATCAGGAATAGGAGTTGCTGAAATGAAACTTTATAAGCGTTTTGCAGCCGCTCTGCTGGCCGGTATCATGGCGCTTGCCCTGCTCACGGCCTGCGGCAGTACCCCTCCCCAGAGCCCTGAGGAGCAGGAAAAGATAGAGTATGCCTGCGAGATCTGGCGGGATAAGGTGCGCACAGCGGTAAATAAGAACCTGCCGAGCAATGCGCAGCTTCGCAAGGCCGCGCAGGAGATGGGCGAGGAGCTAGCCGCAAAGGGTGAACTGGTTACTACAGATGGAACGTATTGGGGCCGTCTGCGGGATGTGCAAGTCCCGGATGGAATGGAAGCGGATTTTATGGTCCTGACATGGGATAAGAAAACGCCGGTTACCTATAAGCTGGACAAGCTTTTGGACGACGCCCGGAATCCTGATTGGGCATTAGGTGCGATCCAAAAGGTGCGTACTATGATGCGGCACGTCCTTGTTACGGAGGAGCGGCTTGCAAAGATCGAAGAAGCCGACGTTGCCGCCATTAAAAACAAGGATGGCACCTACAGCTTTGTGCTGGGCTATATCATTGCAGAATAACGGCAAAAAGCACACCTGCCATTGACGAACGCCGCTGTGCTGCTGTAAAATGAAAGCAGAATGCCCCGTGCATCCGCACGGGAACGCCCTGCATTTTAAAAAGGAGCATTGCATGAAAAAGATCAAGCGTTTTGCGGCTGTTCTTCTGGCCGGTATCATGGCACTGGCGCTGCTCACCGCCTGCGGCGGCAGCGACCCCGGCAACCCCGAGTTTGACGCCAAGGTGGAAACTGCTTATCTGGCTGCGCTGAATAACAAGTTTGGCAAAACGTTTGAAAACGACGCCGCCATCCGGGCATTGGCTGTTTCCCACGTCGCCGAGAACAGCGGCGCGGACAGCCTGACCGGCAGCGCACGCTGCAAAACAGAGGGTAGTGAAAAGACCGTGGTGCGGCAGGTGCAGCTCTGCTATGATGTGCGCAAAAGCACAAAAGAGAACTATGTGCCGCTTTTCTATGAGGCTGCAAAAACCGCAGCCATCAAAGCGAACTATACCAATGTTCAGACCCTGTTTAAAACTGTGGAAAAAGAGCTTGGCGGCGCAGAGAAAAACGGCATAACGCTGGAACTCACCGCGCTGGGTGTCGGCGCAAAGACCATCGGCGGCAAGACCTATGTTGCCATCGGCTTTGAGCTGACCAATACCACCCCATAGAACTGAACCACACCCCGCCCCGAGGAGCACCCGCTCTCCGGGGCTTTTTGTATCCAACGAACTGACATATCTGCTCAAAAGCAACTGGAAAATCTAGGTAGTCTGTACATTGACGGAGAAAAAAAGATGCTGTAAAATGAACATAGGTCGTCCGGGCTTTTGGGGCGCGGAAAAGGCCTGTAATTCATTTTATTATGGAGGAATCTAACATGAAAAAGATGAAACGTCTTGTGGCCGTTCTTCTGGCCGGTATCATGGCACTGGCAGTGCTCACCGCTTGCAGTGGCGGCAGCGGCACCGGCAGTTCGGAGTTTGAGAATAAGGTCGAGCAGGCCTATATGGCAAAACTGAATGAGGCTTTTGGTACGAATTTTAATAACGATGCTGCCATCAAGAAGCTGGCGGTCAATTACATCCAAGAGGTGGGCGGCGCACAGACTCTGAATGCTAACACACTTTGGAAAGCAGAACAGCCTACTAAAACAACTCAGAATCAGGTAATGGTCTGCTTTGACCCGATGCAGTCCACCGGCAATGAGTATGTGAAGTTCTACTACGAAGTGGACAAGGCAGAGAATATTACGCCGGATGCAACGAACATTGCTACCCTGAAGCTCACTTGGGACACTATTCAGAAACTCGCAGCCAATAATGGTAAGACCATCGAGCTTACCGCGCTGGGTGTTGGCGCAAAGACCATCGGCGGCAAGACCTATGTTGCCATCGGCATTGGAATGAAAGTTTGATTTGCACAGTAATTGAATCACACCCCGCCCCGGAGAGCACCCGCTCTCCGGGGCTTTTTTGCGCCCGCCCTCTCAGGCGCTCCCGCGCCAGCTCCCCCAAAGGGGGAGCCAAGGTCTGAGGCTTGTTGCTGAAGTTTTAGGTGCAATGAGAAAGCTTTCGGCAGTGCTCTTGGCTCTCCCTTTGGGAGAGCTGGCATCGCGTAGCGATGACTGAGAGGGCGCACGCCGTTCGCCCCATTGCTAAACATTAGATGCAATGAAAAACCTTCCGGGCGCGCCAGAGGCTCTCTCCCCGAGGGAGCTGGCAAAGCCGTCAGGCTTTGACTGAGGGAGTTCGTTCCAAAACCCCTCCCGTGAAAAGGCAATGCCGGAAAATCCGCAGATTTTCCGGCATTGCAAATTTAAAATAATTTTTCCGCTGCTTATGCGCAAAGCGCACGCGGCGCGCATTCCAAATCGTCCCGCCTTGCCCGGCGGGCTTTTTTTCGCCTTTTTGTGACAAACCCCGCCTGCTGTGGTACAATAAAAGGGTATCGAACTCACACAGAAAGGACGTTTCCATGCAGCTGTTTGAACTGGTCAGCCCACGGCTGTTCCGCCCGCTGGCGGGGCCCAACCGGGCGTTTTATGCAGAGCTTTTGCTGCTGCTCTGGGAGGAGTGCCGCCATACGGCAGATTACAGCATTTCCCGCGCCGAAGCCGTCTCCCGCGCCGAGGATTATTTTGCCGCGCTGGCAAAGCCGCTGGCGCTGGACGCCGACGGTGCGGGCGATGAGGACGAGCAGCCCACACGCGACCCCCACACGCTGGCGGTGGGCTTTTTGCTGCGTCTGCGCCGCACCGGCTGGCTGGAGGAGCAGCCCGGCAGTTATGAGAGCGAGCCTACCCTTGCTTTTATGCCGGAGGTCACCCCGCTGCTGGATGCGCTGGAAGAGATATTGAACCCCCGGGTGGTCACCTATACCGGCAAGCTGTACAAGGCGTGGCAGCTGCTGGGCAGCATCGGACAGGAAAAAAGCCCCTACGAAAACGTGCTGCGGGAGGTGGCGGCAGACCTTGAGACCCTGAACAAGTCCCTGCGCGCCCTCAACGCTTCCATCGGGCATTATATCGACCGCCTGACCCATAACCGCACCCCGCAGGAGGTGCTGGAGCTGTTCGACCAGTACGAGGAAAAGGTGGTGGCGGCGGCGTATCATCGCTTTAAAACCAGCGATAACCTGTTCAATTACCGCGCCTATCTGGAAGAACAGCTGGACGACTGTGAGCAGAACCACCTGCCCCGCTTAGCGCTGGACTACGCCCGGGTGGAGCGCTGCGCCCCCGGCGAGGCTGCACCCCGGGTGCGTGCCCTCATCCAGCAGCAGCGGGACGCGCTGGAAGAGATGAGCACCCTGATGAAGGAGATCGACGCCAGCCACATCCGCTACCGCAAGCGGGCGGTGCAGCGGGCACAGTTTTTGCTGCTGAGCGACCGCTCGGCGCAGGGCAGCGTCACCGCCCTGCTGCGCCGCTATGCGGAGGAGATCCGCAGCCCGGAGCAACTGTTTGAGCCGGATGACGGCCCGGTGGCGGCGCGGCTGCACCTGTACCCGGCGGCAGTGTTCGGCGCAAAGCCGCTGTATCCCCCCGCCGCACCCCGCACCGAAGCACCCCTTGCCCCGGTGCGCACCGAACCCCTTGACCCCGAACGGCTGCGGCAGGAGCAGCAGCTGCTGCTGGATTACGCCCGCCTTGCCGTCACCGAGGAAAACGTGGCGCTGCTGGCGCGGCAAGCGCTTGCCGCCCGCGGGCAGGTGAACGCTTCCACCCTTGTGGAGGAATACCCGAACGATTTTACAGGCATCATCGGCCTGCACACCTATTCCCAGTCGCCGCACCGGGAGTATGATATCACCCTGACCGGAAACTGGGTGGAGCGCGGCGGCTTCCGGTTTCAGGATTTTGTCCTGACCCGCCGCAAGGAGGTAAACACGGATGGCAACCATTGATCTGCTGGAGGAGACCGCAAACTATCTGCTCAACCACTGCTTTGTGCTGGGCTGCGTAGAGGAACAGCGGGCAAAATATCTGTATATTCAGGATCACCTCAACGAGGTGCGGGCGGTGTTCAAGCCCTTGGGCTACGCGGTGCTTTTGTACCCCGCGCCCATGCAGGCGGCGGCGCTGGTCAACGAGCACGAGGGCAGTCAGGCGCGGCTGCTCAAGTACGAAAGCATTCTGCTGCTGGTGCTGCGGCTTTTGTACCTGCAAAAGCGGGAAAGCCTTGCCGCCAGTGCGGACGAGGTGCTGGTGACCGTGGAAGAAGTACAGGCCGAATTGCAAAAGATGAACCTGCCCCGCAAGCTGGACCAGCAAACGCTGGAAAAGCTCATGCGCACCCTGCGCCGGTACAATCTGGCGCGTCCGGTGGGACGGCTGTCCGGGCTGGACAGCCGCATCGAGGTATTTCCCACGGTGCTGCTGGCGCTGCCGGACGCCGACCTTGCGGATGCCGCCGCCGAGAGCGCCCGCACCCGCACCGAGCTTGGTCTGTACGAGCGCCCGGAGGGGGCAGACATGGAAGCAGGGGAGGGTGAAGCATGATCGAACTCAAGCGCCTGAAGCTTATCAACTGGCACAACTTTGAAAATACCACCTTCGACTGCGCCCGCCTGACCTATATGATCGGCGTGAACGCCGTGGGTAAGACCACCATTCTGGACGCCATCCGCTACTGCCTGACCACCAACCGCAACTTCAATGCGCTGGGCAATAAGAAAAGCGGACGCACCCTGCAAGGCTCTGTCCACGCCAAGCAGCGCGGCGAAAACGCCTACCGCCGCCCGGGGCATACCGTGGCGTATATCGGGGCAGAATTCTGGGACAGCGTCAAGCACACCAGCTTTGTCATCGCGGTGCGGGTGGAGTCCGAAGGCCCCATGCAGGAACTGCACCCCGGCGACCAGACGTGGTACATCTCGGAGGACGGCATCACGCTGGAACAGCTGCCTTTTATCGACCCGCGCACCGGTGCGCCCAGCGCTAAGGAGGACTTCAAGCCCGCCGAGGGACGGCTTTCCTATACCCGCAGCCCCAGCGAAGCGCGGGACAGAATCTGCCGCGCACTGGGCATCGGGCGTGCGTCCAGCCCGCTGGGTAAAAAGTTCAACGAGGTGTTCCAGATGGGCACCAGCATGGACGAGATCCCGAATTTCCGGGAGTTTCTGTACCAGTATATCCTGCCCCAGCCGGAGCTGGACTTGGAGGCGCTGCAGGGCGACCGCTTGGAGCTGGAAAACCTGCACGCCGTGCTTGCCGAAGCCCAGACCCGCGCCGATGCGCTGGACGAGATCGTGCGTTTTGGCCGTGAAGCCACCGAAAAACAGACCGAAGCCCTTGTGAACCGGGGCGCTGCCCTGCTGGCGCGGGCTGCTGCCGATGCCGGGGAAAAGGCTGTCTGGCAGGAGCGGGTGGAGGCCGGACGCCGCCAGCAGGAGACGCTGCGCACCCGCTACGCCGAGGCCAAGACCGCCGAAGCGGAAGCCCGCCGCGCCTACCTGACCGCCCACAGCGCCGCCGGTGCCAGCGGCGAGGGCCGCGCACTGGACGCCCTCAGCGAGGAACTGGCGCACCGGCAGACCGCACTGGATGCCGCCGCCCGCAAGGCGGATACCGCTGAAAAAGCCGCCGAAAAGACCGGCAATCTGCTGGCGGTGCTGCGCCGCAGCGGCTTTGCCGCCGGGCAGAAGATGGCAGACCTGACCCCCGACACCCTGCCCGCCCTGACCGACTGGCTGACCGCACAGGAAAAGCCGCTGGAAGAAGCCTATTTTGCCGCCCGACAGCACACCGCCGCCCTGCAGCGGCAGCAGACCGAGAAACGCGCCGAGCTGGACGCCGTATCCGGCGGCAAGTGGGTATACCCCCACGGCGACGCCGCCACCCGGGTGCGGGACGCCGTGAACGCCGAACTGAAGAGCCGGGGCATGGAGCCGGACGCCCGCATCTTCTGCGAGCTGCTGAACGTGGAGGACGAAAGCTGGCAGGACTGCGTGGAAGCCTGTCTGGGCGACCGCCGGTTCGATATCCTTGTGCCGCCCGCCCACTACGCCGCCGCAAAGAGCGCCTTTGTGGCGCTGAAGGATAAGGTGGGTCCCATCAGCCTGCTGGACACCCCGGGTCTGCGCAAGGCCAACCGCCGCGCCGACACCGCCCCCGCCGACAGTCTGGCGGCACAGGTCACCAGCGAAAACCCGCTGGCGGCGCAGTACGCCGACACCATCCTGCGCCGCATCGTCTGCTGCGACACCCCCGACACGCTGGAAAACTACCCCGACAGCGCCACCCGGGACCTTCTGCGCCATCACCCCTTCCGCTTGGAGCGTCTGCGCACCCCGCAGCGCTATATCGGTCTGGAAGCCCGCCGCGCCCGCGCCGGGGCACTGGCAGGGGAGATGAACGCCCTTGCCGAGGAGGTGCGCGCCGCCGCACAGGCAGAGCAGAACCTGAAAGCCGCATACAGCCAGTACCAGACCCTTTTGCGCGGCACCACGCTGGAAGAGCTTGCCGCTTTGTGGGACGCCCGCGCCGCCCTGACCGCCGCCCGCGCGGCGGCGGAGGAACAGGCCGCAAAGCTGGCGGAGTGCCGCGAGAACCCCCTGCTGCAGCAGCTGTATAAAGAGGAAGAGGTGCGCGAAGCCGCATGGGAAGCCGCCCGCACTGCCGTGGAGCAGACCGGCGGCGACCTGCGCGTGTGCGAAAAACAGATCACCTCCTGCGAGACCGAGCAGCAAAAGGCAGTGGACACCGCCGAAAAGAGCGCACAGGCCGCAGAGAGCTTTTTTGCCGCCCACCCGCTGGTGGAGCCGCTCTCCCGCAGCCGTCAGCAGGCGCTCACCGGGCCGGATAAATCTCCCCGCGCCGCCGCGCAGGCCGCCGAAAAGGCACAGGCCAAGCTGGACGATGCCCTGACCGTCTACCTGAACAGCACGCTGGAACCGGCGCAGAAAGCCTATAACCAGCGCTATGTCTGCGATTATCCCTTGGGGCTTGCCGGGCTGGAACAGTACCGCGCCCAGCACGAAAGCCTTGTGCGCATCGACCTGGAGCGCTACGCTGCCCGCTTGGAGCAGGCGCAGCGGGACTGCAAGGACCGCTTCCGCAAGGATATCCTGTTCCGCATGAAGGACGATATCTTCAACGCCCGGCGGCAGTTCCGGGAGCTGAACAAGGTCATGGAGCAGCTGACCTACGGCGAGGAAGTCTACCGCTTTGAGCTGGAGCCCAGCCGCGACCCGCAGCTGGCGGCGTTCTATCAGGTCATCGTGGATAAGGGCAACCAGCAGATGACCGAGGGCGACTCTCTGGACAACCTTGCCGCCACCGCCGACCCCGCCTACGAGCGTCAGGTGGACGAACTGATGGAAAAGATCATGGCAGACGTGGACGAGAACACCCGCGCCCGGCAGGAGGGACGCACCGCCGCCGGTGCCACCCTTTCGGACTATGTAGACTACCGCACCTATCTGGACTACGATATCAAGGTGACCAATCAGGTCACCGGGCAGCAGGCGTATCTTTCCCGCGTCAGCCGCGATTCCTCCGGCGGCGAGAATCAGGCACCCTTCTATGTGGCCATCTGCGCCAGCCTTCTGCAGATCTACCAGAAGAGCGAGAACAGCATCCGTCTGGTGCTGCTGGACGAGGCCTTCAGCAAGATGACCAGCGACCGCATCCGCCCCATGATGGAACTGTTCCGCCGCCTGCAATTGCAGGTGCTGCTCATCTCCACCGTGGAAAAGAGCACCGCCATCCAGCCCTACTGCGATATCACCTACTCCATCGTCCGCCACGGCGACGCCAACGCCATCGCGCCCTTTGTCCGCCTTGCAGCAGAATGATGCAAAGCAGGGCTTGACATAAAAAATAAACTTTGCTATACTGTTTTTCGCTCATCGGAGGGCTGTTTCAACGTAATTGAAAGGCCGGATAAGATGTCATCGTTCGTGCTTCCCGGAGGCTGTGGGCACCGTAGTGCCGCAGCAGAAAAGGGAACGCACCGGAGCGGTGGTTCTTATCCGGCCTTTTTGTATGTGCAGAGTTCAAAAAAGGAGGAGTTATGCTAAAGAAAACCATCCAATTGTCCGACCACTTTACCTATTCCCGCCTGCTGCGGTTCGTGCTGCCTTGCATCGGCACCATGCTGTTCACCTCCATCTACGGCATCGTGGACGGCCTGTGCGTTTCCAACTTTGTGGGCAAAACGGCCTTTGCGGCGATCAACCTCATCATGCCGCTGCCGCAGATGCTGGGCACTGTCGGCTTTATGCTGGGCACCGGCGGCAGCGCCATCGTAGGCATCACGCTGGGCGAGGGCGACCAGAAAAAAGCCGACCGCTATTTTTCCATGTTTATGTGGGCAGCGCTCGTCTCGGCCGGTGTGCTGTCCGTGCTGGGCATTGTGTTTCTGCGGCCGACCGCCGTGCTGCTGGGCGCAAAGGGAGAGCTGCTGGACTACGCCGTGCGTTACGGGCGCATCCTGATGCTGGCGCTGCCGGGCTTTGCTTTGCAGAATCTGTTCCAAAGCTTTTTCGTCACCGCCGAAAAGCCGCTTCTGGGCTTCTGGTTCACCGTAGGTGCAGGCTGCACCAACATGGTGCTGGACGTGGTAATGGTGGGCATGCTGCACTGGGGCGTGGAGGGCGCTGCCCTTGCTACCCTCATCAGCCAGCTGGTGGGCGGCGTGCTGCCGGTGTTCTATTTTATCGACCGCAGCAACACCAGCTGTCTGCACCTGTGCAGAACGCAGTTTTACGGCCGCGTGCTGTGGGATGCCTGCATCAACGGCTCTTCCGAGCTGATGACCAGCCTTTCCATGTCGCTGGTCAATATCCTGTATAACTTCCAGCTGCTGCGGCTGGTCGGAGAAAACGGCGTGGCGGCTTACGGCGTCATCATGTACGCTGCCTTCCTGTTTGTGGCGGTGTTCGTGGGCTATGCCGTGGGCAGCGCGCCCATCGTCAGCTTCCATTACGGCGCGCGCAACCATGCCGAGGTGCATAACCTCTACCAGAAGAGCCTGCGCCTCATCGCTGTGGTGTCTGTGACCCTGACGGCGGCGTCCATGGTGATCATTCCCTATGTGGCGCGCATCTTTGTGGGCTACGATGTCCAGCTGCTGGCGCTGACCAGCCGCGCGTTCCGGCTGTATGCGCTGTGCTTCCTCATCAAGGGCTTCAACATCTATGCGTCCTCCTTCTTCACCGCACTGGGCGATGGCGTGACGAGTGCACTCATTTCCTTTCTGCGCACGTTTCTGTTCCAGATGGCCGCGCTGCTCGTCCTGCCCGCCCTGTGGGGCATTGACGGCGTGTGGCTGGCTGTCACCGCCGCCGAACTGGCCACGCTGGCGGTGACCGTGTATATGTTCGTGACAAAAGACCAGAAATTCCATTACCGTCATGCTTGACGCGTAATAACAAAAAAAGCCGCCGGGGCCCCGGCGGCTTTTCTGTTATTCAAAGGTGTATTCCACTAGCTGGCAGTTTTTGATGCCCGTAGCGGCGTATTCCTCGTTGGTCATATCGTAAAAATAGGAGTGCACCACCCGGGCAATGCCGTTGTGCGCCACCAGCAGGTAGGTCTTGCCGGTGTCCGCCTTCAGCTCGTCCAGCAAATTGTAGATGCGCTGTGCCAGCTGCATCATGCTCTCGCCGCCCACATAGCGGTCGGCAAAGTGGGTCTTGGAGATGCGGAACTCCGCACCGTCCCGGGGCGTGCCCTCGTATTTGCCAAAGCACTGCTCCCGCAGGCGGGGCTCGCAGCGGGCGGGCAGACCGGTAGCGGCGGCAATGGCTTTTGCGGTGTCGGCGGCGCGGGAGAGGGGAGAGTACAGGATCTCATCGATGTGCAGGCCGCTGTCCCGCACAAGCTCCCCCAGCTGCCGCGCCTGCTGCTGCCCGCGGGCGGTCAGCGGGCTGTCGGTCATGCCGCAGATCTTATTTTCCACGTTCCATACCGTCTCGCCGTGGCGGGTGAAATAGATAGTATGCATAAAATTACTCCTTACAGCTTGTGCAGGGTGCCGTCCGACAGCAGACAGACGGCGTCCCCCTCGTCGATGCCCAGACGGGTCAGCTCCTTGTCCGGGTAGGGCAGAATGCGGGCAGCCCCGGCGGCATCGGTCAGGGTCACATCGCACAGCACCGGCTGCCCGGCGGGCAGCTCCTCGCAGCCGTACAGCTGCTCGTCAATGCGCAGCACGCGGTATTCCGGCATGGTACAGCCCCTCCTTTATGTTTTTCCTTATTATATAGCACCCGGGGGCTTTGGTGCAAGGGGAGAGGGACGATTTGGAATGGCCGCCGCGTGCGCTTTGGCCATGTTCAGCGGAAAAATTATTTTTAATTCGCAATTCTGGAAAATCTGCGGATTTTCCAGAATTGCCTTTTCACGGGAGGGGCTACAAAGGCGAACGGCAGCTGCCGCGCTTGTTTCCTACGGAAACATCCGCGCTGTGAGGCTGCCCCTTCCGGGCAAGCAACTTTGCGTTTTAGCCGGAAACTATACCGCCATGCCAAAGGCTCTCCCTTTGGGAGAGCTGTCAAATCCGTAGGATTTGACTGAGAGGGCGAGGACGCTGCCGGGGGAGTTCTTCCCCGCTTGACAGCAGCGCGGAGAAATTGTTACAATACGATTACGACTGCAAACAACGCGGAGGGGTCCATGAATATTACGGAACTGCGATATCTGGTAGCCATCATGAAATGGGGGTCGGTGTCGGCGGCGGCAAAGCAGCTGTACGCGGCGCAGCCCAATGTGAGCAAGGCGCTGAAGAACTTGGAAGAGGAATACGGGTTGCGCATCTTTGAGCGCTCCTCCACGGGCATGATCCCCACCGAGCAGGGCAAACGGTTCATCCGGCAGGCGCAGCGGGTGCTGCAGCAGGTGGACGAGCTGAAGCAGGAGGCGCAGCAGCAGCGCAGCTGCGCCGAGCTGCGGGTGGTGCTGACCCATGCCACCTACGCCTCCTATGCGGCGGTGGACTTTTTGCAGCAGGCCGCCCGCAGCGAGCAGCTGCGTGTGCATATCCGAGAGAGCGGCGCGATGGAAGCCTTGGACTTTGTGCTGCGGCAGGGCTACCACATGGCGCTGCTGCGCTACGCCGCCGAGGACGAGGACTACTATCTGCGCTGCTGCCAGCGCCACGGCCTGCGGCAGGAGCCTATCATGGAGTTTTCCTATCTGCTGCTGACCGGTCAGGACAGCCCGCTGGCGCAGCGGCAGGTGCGCGGGCTTGACGAGCTGAACGATTACATCGAGGTGCTGCACGGCGACACGCATCTGCCCGGGGAGGAGAGCACGGTTTTCCGCTGGCATACAAACCCCAACCGCCGCATCCATGTGTACGAGCGGTGCAGCCAGTTCTCCATTTTGCAGAACCTGCCCACGGCCTATATGTGGTCGTCCCCCATGCCGCAGCGTGCGCTGGAGCAGTACCATCTGGCGCTGCACAGCTGCCCGGCGCAAAAGCAGCAGATGCGGGACGTGCTGGTGTACCCGGAGCGGGAGCCTTTGCAGCCGGAGGAGCAGCTGTTTGTGCAGCTGCTGCACAAGCAGGCAGATGCCACCATCAAGGACAGCGGGTGGAAGAAGATTTGAAATGGCTTCCGCTGCGCTCTAGCCATATTCAGAGGAAAAATTATTTATAATAGAGCAAAGTCGGGCAGCCTGCGGGCTGCCCGACTTTGCATTTTCACGGGAGGGGTCGTAAAGGCAAACGGCAGCTGCTGCGCTTGTTTCCTGCGGAAACAGTCGCGCGGCGGGGAGCGCCCTCGCCCTCTCCGTCTGCTCACTGCGTTCGCATCCACCTCTCCCAAAGGGAGAGGCAAGAGCGCTGCCGGAAACTTTCTCGTTATGCCCTAACACTTTAGCAACGAGGCTAACGGCTTGGCTCTCCCTTTGGGAGAGCTGGCGCGGGAGCGCCTGAG
>ERZ1034976.1953-NODE-1953-length-14904-cov-7.497879_pt1 | contig 14904 bp, 13 predicted proteins | sample MGYA00520623_ERZ1034976 | MGnify/ENA primary metagenome ERZ1034976 (study PRJEB33766, sample SAMN09781774) | gut metagenome | biome: gut microbiome | host: Homo sapiens | place: Madagascar | study: EMG produced TPA metagenomics assembly of the PRJNA485056 data... | reverse complement strand
TCGGTAAAAGCTGACCCAAAGGGGCTGTGCGAAAGCGATGTATATTCGTCGTTTTTCACAAACTTTTGAATTTTGTCGTTTTTGCAAAATCCCTTTAGGGCGCTCTATTCCATTTTTGTGATACTGTTTCAGTATACATGGTAAAAGGCTTGCTGTCAAGGCTTTTTCGGCTTTTTTGCGAAGTTTTTCTTGGCCATCGAACGCCTGGACGAGTGTAACAAAATTTCGGCATATTGACGATTTTGCACTGTTTTGCAGGGGTTGACAAATTCGTAACTGGTGCTATATTTCCCGCTTTTGGGCAGTTTTCACAAGGATGTGGACACCTTTTTGCGCAGGATTGCTCTTGACAATCGTGCTCTGAAAGAAAAGCGCCCCCTCAAAAGAGGAGGCGCAAGATGTTGTGTTGGATAGAGCACGGGGAGCCTGTCCCCTGTTTTACATAGCAATGATCCCAAACGCATTGGCCACGGAACTGGCCAGAATGATCGCCGCGAACACCGGGCAGAGCCAGCGGATCATAAAGTTGAAGACCTTCTTCCGGCGGAAGCTCCCGCCTTCGAGGGTGACCTCGTGTTCGATGCGCTCAACGCCTACCACGCGGGACACCAGCAGGCAGGTAGCGATGGCCGCGATCGGCATCATCACCGAGTTGGTAAGGAAGTCGAAGAAATCGAGGAACTGCATGCCCAGCACCGTCACCCCGGCCAGCGGGCCGTAGCCCAGGCTGGACAGCGTGCCCAGCCCTACCATGATAACACCCACCAGCACTGTAGCCTTGCGGCGGCTCCAGCCCAGCTCATCCTGGAAGGTGGAGACCGCGCTTTCGGTCAGCGCGATGGAGCTGGTGACCGCTGCAAACAGCACCAGCACAAAGAACAGCACGCCCACCGCCCTGCCCAGGTCCATGCTGGCAAAAACTTTGGGGAGCGTAATGAACATCAACGCGGGCCCCGCCTGCAGGGTGTCCGGGTCGCCATCGGAGAAGGCAAACACTGCCGGAATGATCATCAGGCCCGCCATGACGGCGATGATCGTGTCGAACACCTCGACGTTCTGGGTCGCGTCCTCGATGGCGACATCCTTTTTCATATAGGAACCGAAAGTGACCAGGATGCCCATGGCGATGGACAGCGAGTAGAACATCTGCCCCATCGCCGTGACCACCGTCATCCAGCTGAAGTTGGCGGGGTTCGGCACCAGGAAATACTTGACGCCCGCCAGCGCTCCCGGCCGCGTGACCGAGTAGGCAGTGATAATGACCGACAGCACCACCAGCACCGGCATCATTACTTTGGAGACACGCTCGACGCCGTTGCGCACACCCGCAAAGATGATGCCCAGCGTGAACAGCGCAAAGGCCAGGAAGCAGATCTCTGTTACAGCACCGTTGGAAATGAAATCTGAGAAGAAGCCGTCCGCCGCCAGCGCCTGGCTTTGGCCGGCGAGATACCCCACCAGATACCGGATGACCCAGCCGCCGATGACCGAGTAATACGGTACGATCAGCACCGGGATGATGGCGTTGATCCAGCCGCCGAAGCCTAAGAACCCGCCGCGCTTGCCCGGCTTGGCAAAGCTGGCGTAAGCGCCCACCGGGCTTTTGCCGGTCATGCGGCCCAGGGCCGTTTCGGCCATGATCATCGTGTAGCCAAAGGTAAGCGCCAGCACGATATAAATCAAAAGGAAGATTCCGCCGCCATATTTGGCCGCCAGGTACGGGAACCGCCAGATATTGCCCAGTCCCACCGACGCCCCGGCTGCCGAGAGCACAAAGCCCAGCCTGCCGGAAAAGCTGCTTCTTTTTTCGTTTTTCATTTTTCCTACGTCCCTCCAGGTTGTTTCTCACACGACCACAAGTGTAGCACAAATGAGATAAAACTTCAAGATGAATTTTTTTCATGTACCTTCCCCTATTTTCCGCCTTGACCCTTACGCTGCGTCATAGTGTATGCTATACTTACTGCAAGGGAAAGTGAGGTGTCCCCCCCATGATGACCGTAAACGAAGTCAGCCGCCTGACCGGCGTGAGTATACGCGCGCTGCACTATTACGACCAGATCGGCCTGCTGCCCGCCGCCGGGCATACCGACAGCGGCTACCGCCTGTATGACGATACAGCGCTGGAACGTTTGCAGCAGATCCTGTTGTTCCGGGAATTGGAATTTTCGCTGAAAGACATTCAGCGGATCCTGTCTAATTCCGCCTTCGACCGAGAAAAGGCGCTGGAGCAGCAGATCGAACTGCTGAAGCTGAAGCGACAGCATATCGAGGATCTCATCGCCCTTGCGGAAAAGACACAAACCACAGGAGGAACCATTATGGATTTTACCGCATTTGATACACAGAAGATCAAGGACTACGCCGCCCAGGCCAAGCAGCAGTGGGGCGCCACGCCGGAGTACAAAGAGTTTGAGCAAAAAACCTTCCTCAAGACGGAAAAAGAGGTTTCCGCTATGGGCGGCCAGCTGATGGAAATCATTGCAGCTTTCGGTAAGATGCAAAGCATGGACCCTGCCGCCCCCGCCGTGCAGGCCCAGGTGAAGAAGCTGCAAGATTTTATCAGCGAGCATTACTACACCTGCTCCAAAACCATTTTGGGCCAGCTCGGCCAGCTGTACACTGCAGGCGGCGCGTTTACCCAAAACATCAACGCCGCAGGTGGGGCTGGCACTGCTGAATTTGCACAGAGGGCGATCGAGGTGTATTGTAAGGGGTAAAACAAACCCACTCATTCTTATATACAGAATAAACGAACAACCACCGATAAAAAATCGGTGGTTGTTCGTTTATATGAATATCAAAATTGACATTGACCTTCCCTTGCTGTATCTAAAAGAGCCTGTGCCGTTGCATGGAGCACTCGCAGCTGGGCCGTATCACACTGGGTCAGCAGCAGAGCAAGTTCCTGACGTGCCGCAGCTGTCACATCGGGTGCCTGCGCCATCAAAAACGCATCCGTAGAAAACCCCAGCACTTCGACCATTTTAAAGTATACCTCAATAGAAGGTTTGCGGTGCCCGCTTTCAATATGCTTCATATGGGTGGGGGTAATGTTCAGCAGTTCCGCCAGATATTCCTGGGTATAGTTTTTCTTCAAACGCGCCTCGCGTAATGCCGTACCCAGCTGCTTTTCGTCGACCATAGTCTCTTTCAGCTCCCTTCCCTGATAGCATAAAATTTGTGCTGCTACTTGAAAATTAGCTGATTGAGCTTTATAATATCTCTAAAAGAGCACCGTTGAAAGGATGTGTCTTTGTGAAAATAGCCGATGTCATCAAATATGAAGGAGACAATACAACCTTTGTATGGAAACACCCGTGTGAAGACTTCAACACAAACGCACAGCTCATCGTGCATGAATCCCAGGAAGCTGTCTTTTTTCTGGACGGACAAGCGCTGGATCTGTTCGGTCCCGGGCGCCACACGCTGGAAACACAAAATCTCCCCCTACTGCGCAAAGCGATCAGCCTCCCCACCAGCGGCGTTACTCCGTTCCACTGTGAGGTTTACTTCATCAACAAAACGGAGCAGATGGCCATTCGCTGGGGAACAGACAGTCGTATACAATACATCGACCCCACCTACCACTTTCCCCTTTCTCTTGGCGCCAGCGGTGAGATGGCCTTAGCTGTTCAAGATGCAAGAAAGCTCCTGGTAAAGCTCGTCGGAGCAGAACGTTTCCTTGACCAATCACAGCTGACCGCTTATTTTCGCGGTCTGCTCATGTCCAAAGTTAAGCCTTACATTGCACAGATCATGCGCACCCATGCGATCAACATTTTCGAGATTGACGAAAGCCTTGCCGTATTTTCTTCTGAATTGCAGCAGCTTCTAACCCCTGATTTCCTTGATTATGGTGTGCAGCTGACGCGGTTTTATGTTACGACCATCGTAAAACCAGACGGCGACCCGCAGTATGAAAAATTCAAAGAGCTGCATTTTCGCCAATATGCTGACATTGCCGAAGCTAAACTGAGACAGCAGACCCATGTTATTGACGCCCAAACGCAGGCGCAAAAAGTCATCATTGATTCCCAAGCACAGGCCACAAAGCGTCAGCAAGAGGGCTACACCTACCAGCAGGAGCGCAGTTTTTCTGTAGCACAGGATGCCGCCCGCAACGAAGCCATCGGGCAGTTTACCAACATGGGCATCGGGCTGGGTGCGATGGCCGGTGTCGGCGGCGTAGTTGGCGGCGCGTTTAAAAATGCACTTTCGGGCATAGAAGATGCTGGCACCGTGTCAGCACCTGCCGCACGTTTTTGTGAGCAGTGCGGCGCAGAATTGACTCCCGGTGCAGCTTTCTGTGATGAATGTGGTGCACCGCAAAATGTACCTGGCACCTGTGCAAAATGTGGGTTTAAGTTCCTGAAACCCGGTAAGTTCTGCCCCCGGTGCGGCACCAAGCGGGAGGGCTGACAATGAAAAACATTTACAGAATCCTCTTTATTATTTTAGGCGTCATTTTTGCTCTTGCTGGTATTGCTGTGCTGGCGCTGTTCCCTGCCCTTGCCGTATGGCTCCGGGCCGTAGTTTGTTGTGTATGCCTTGGTATTGCCGTTGTTTTTATTTTGGCCTCCACCGTAGGCTACCGACATATCGAGAAAGTCGATGCCAAGGTAAAGCAAAAGACCTTCTTCATTAAAAATCTGCAAACAGACGTGGAACTTTTAGCCACTGCCGAGAGCGACCTTGCCGCAAAAAACGCCTTTAATACGTTGGCCGAGCATCTGCGGTTCAGTGACCCCATGAGCGATGCGTCCCTTGCCGATTTAGAGCAGGAAATCACCAACAAAATCGGGGCACTGAAAGGTGCCGAAGATAAAGCTGCGTCCGCAGTAGAAATCATATACCTGTTGGATGAACGAAACCGAAAGTGCAAAATTTTAAAATAAGCGGAGGAAGTCAAAATGAAGCAGTTAACCTGTGAAATGTGCGGCAGCACCGATTTGGTCAAGCAAGATGGTGTTTTCGTCTGCCAGACCTGTGGGTGCAAATACTCGATCGAAGAAGCAAAAAAGATGATGATCGAGGGCACAGTGGATGTTTCGGGTAGCACAGTAAAGGTAGATAACAGCAGTCAACTTGACAACTTCTTGAAACTCTCTGAAAATGCGTTGTCCGTTGCGGACAAAGAAAGTGCCCTGCGCTATGCCAATAAGGCCCTTGAAATACAGCCAACCAACTATGAAGCTTGGCTGGCCAAAATGGAAAGTATAAACCTATTGGATCAGTCTCTTCAGGCCCCTATCGCATGTAATGAAGCCGGGTCACACGCCATAGAATTCGCCCCTGAAAAGGAGAAAGAAAGAATTTCTAATGCCGTTTACAGCTATCAGCTTGGACAGGCAAGTTTTCTGCTTCGACAAGCCATTAACGGCTTGGAAGACACGGATGAAATTCATAACATTTTTAAAAAGTTCTCTAGTATCAGTATTTTAGGTGCCGCCCAAAACACGCTGCAAGTTGATACCCCCACCATCACTTTGTATAACTCTCTTGCCGTTAACGCAACTACGCTCACCATGATGATCTCGTGCGAATCACTCGCCAAAGGCGATGGACTCATTCCTCTTCTCGTACAAGTTCGCAATCAATATAGCAGTTATTTGCAGGCTCTTACTGAGCGCCTTAAAATATACGGCGCTCGTCCTACCGACGAAGCGCAAAAAACTCGCGATAAAATCTATGACAGCCTTGATAAGAGGATAGAATCTGCCGAAGAAGCAAAAGTTTCTCTATACTGGGAAGCCCATCCAGAAGAGAAAGCACGCTTGACGGAAGAGAAAGATACGATTGACAGCGAGATTTTTAAAACGCAAAAGGAAATCAACGCTTTGGAAACGCGGGATGACATTACAGAGCTGCAAGACCAGCTGAATGTTCTTCAGGCAAGAAAGGGTTCTCTCGGCATCTTTAAAGGGAAAGAGAAAAAAAACGTACAATGTGAAATTGACGAGGTTTCAAAAACATTGGATGCACGCCGCGAAGAAATCGCGCCACAGATTGATTCTCTTCAGAAAAAGCTTTCTAATTTGAGTACCCGTTATAAAGAAATCAAAAACAGGTTGAAATCTCCCCAGTAAATTTTTTCGCAAATAAAAACCACCGCCTTCATGCAAACGCAATAAAGGCGGTGGTTTTTGTTTTTCTTAGTCCAGGAAGTCGCGCAGTTTTTTGCTGCGGCTGGGGTGGCGGAGCTTGCGCAGGGCCTTGGCTTCGATCTGGCGGATGCGTTCACGGGTGACGTTGAACTCCTTGCCGACCTCTTCCAGCGTGCGGGGGCGGCCATCCTCCAGGCCGAAGCGCAGGCGCAGGACCTTCTCCTCACGGGGGGTCAGGGTCTTCAGCACGTCGGCCAGCTGCTCTTTCAGCAGGGTCTGGCTGGCGGCCTCGGCGGGCACGGGGGCGTCATCGTCGGGGATGAAGTCACCCAGATGGCTGTCCTCCTCCTCACCGATGGGGGTCTCCAGGCTGACAGGCTCCTGGGCCACACGCATGATCTCGCGCACCTTATCCACAGGCATCTCCAGGCGCTCGGCAATTTCCTCGGCGCTGGGGTCATGGCCGTACTCATGCAGCAGCTGGCTGGAGACCTTCTTGACCTTGTTGATGGTCTCGACCATATGCACCGGGATGCGGATGGTGCGGGCCTGGTCGGCAATGGCGCGGGTGATGGCCTGACGGATCCACCACGTTGCGTAGGTAGAGAACTTGAATCCCTTGGTGTGGTCGAACTTTTCCACAGCCTTGATCAGGCCCAGGTTGCCCTCCTGGATCAAGTCCAGGAACTGCATGCCGCGGCCGACGTAACGCTTGGCGATGGAAACGACCAGACGCAGGTTGGCTTCGCTCAGGCGCTTTTTGGCTTTCTCGCCCTCGGGGCCGCCGGCCTGAATTTTCAGGGCCAGGTCGATCTCCTCCTCGGGGGTCAGCAGGGGCACGCGGCCGATCTCTTTCAGGTAGACCTTGACGGGGTCGTCGATGGTAATGCCGTCGGTATTCAGGGCGTCGTCGAAGTCGTCGGTGCCTTCCTCAGTGGTGCCGCTCAGCAGGCTGGCGTCCACATCGCTGACGGGGTCATCATCGATGACCTCGATACCGTTGCTCTCCAGTTCCTCGTAGAGCTTTTCCATCTGCTCCACGTCCAGGACGTGACCGCTCTCCTCCATCGCGTCGCTGATCTCGCTGTTGGTCAGCTTGCCGGCACGGCGGCCGGTCTCGATCAAGCTGCGGATAGAATCTTTCTTTTCTGCCATAAGTACGTTCTCCTTTGGTTTTTTATATGAACACGGATGTTTGAGAGAAATTCTTCAATCAGATTGGGGCGGGTCGGCCGCGCCTTTTTCCTTGCGGAGTTTCGAGAAGGCGCTTAAAAACTGGTCGTCGGTAGTGCCTTTGACGGTCTGGCTGATGGGCTTGGCGTTGTCCAGCCGTTCCAGGTACATGTCAATGTCCTCCTGCTGGAGGGGGTGCCCGGCGTTGACGGCCTGGGCGCGGTTGACTTCGGCCATCGGCTTATCGTCCAGCATCTGCTGCAGGCTGGTGATGTTCACCGGCAGCTGCTCGTCCGCACAGCGGAAAATAGCCCGCAGGGCCTCCTGCATTTCGGGCAGGACCACGGCGTCCATGTTCAAACGCTGGCGCACATAGGGGATCTTTTCGGGGCTTTGCAGCAGCGCGGCGATGAGTTGCCGCCCGGCACTGGCGGCACCCAAAGCGGCATCTCCCCCGGCGCTGTAGGGCACCCGGATGTCGGCGGCATTGCCCTGCTCGGCCAGGTCGCGCTGCTCTTTGCGGCGGTCGCGGCGCTGGGTGCTGCGCAGCACATCGTTCATCTGCTCCAAGATCGCCTTTTTACCCACGCCGGTCTCCTCGGCCAGGCGGCCTGCGTAGACGTCCCGCGCTGTGGGGGTAACACCCTTGCGGGCCAGGATGTCGATGGCGTCCTTGAGGTAGTTCAGCCGCCCGGCCGAATCCCGCAGGTCATAGTTGGCGGCAGCCTTTTTCAGCTGGAACTCCGTCGGGTCAGCGCTGCCGTCCAGCAGCATGGCGAACCGCTCCTTGCCATATTTTTTGATGAACTCATCCGGGTCTTTAGCGCCCTGGTAGCTCAGCACCCGCACCTTGATGTCGGCGTCGGTGAACATGGCCAGGCTGCGGGCGGTGGCCTTCTGGCCCGCCTCATCGGAGTCATAACTCAGCACCACTTCGTCGGCGTATTCAGTCAGCAGCTTGACCTGTTCGGGCGTCAAGGCGGTACCGCAGGCGCAGATGGCGGTGTCAAACCCAGCCTCGTGCATCGAGATGACGTCCATGTAGCCCTCGCACAAAATATAACGTTTATTCGGCGATTTTTTGGCCACATTCAGGGCAAACAGCGTGCGGGACTTTTTGTACACCATCGTCTCGGGGCTGTTGATGTACTTGGGTTTGGAGTCGTCCAGCACACGGCCGCCGAAGGCGATGATGGCCCCGCGCACATCGATGATGGGCACCATGACGCGGTGGCGGAAGATGTCGTAGAGATTGCCCTTGGCGCTGCGCTTGACGAGGCCGGAGTGTTCCAGCTCTTCCTCGGAGAAGCCGAGGCGGCGCAGGTAATGCAGCAGGCCGGTGAAATCCTCGGGCGCGTAGCCCAGACCGAAGCGGCGGATGGCGGCGTCGGACAGGCCGCGCTTTTCCCGCCAGTAGCGGCGGGCCAGGGCGGCTTCGGGCGTGCGGGCGTTGAGCTGCTCGTAAAAGTAGCGGGCGGCGCAGCGATTGATCTCTAAGAGGCGCTGCCGGGCGCGGGATTCCTTATCGTCCTCCTCGGGCAGGGGCATGCCTGCACGGCTGGCCAGCTGTTTGACGGTCTCGACATAGCCGAGGTTATTGTACTTGCGCACAAAGCTGATAACGTCCCCTGCCGCGCCGCAGCCGAAGCAGTAAAAGCTCTGGGTGTCCGGGTAAACCACGAAGGAAGGCGTTTTTTCGTTATGGAACGGGCAAAGACCGGTGAGGGTGCGCCCGCGGCGGCGGAGCTGGACGTATTGGCCTACGATGTCCTCAATATCGTTGCGGCGAACGACTTCCTGGATGTATTCCTGGGGGATCATACCTGCGTGGGGCACCTCCTTTTTGCTTTATTTTTTGTTAGCAGTTGACGGATGCCGCCCACTTAAAACAAAATCATAAAACCGTCCACTTTTGGGGGACAAACAGATCCTCAAAAAGCCGGGTGGCGAATTCATCGCTCATGCCGCTGATGTAATCGGTCACGGCGCGGTCGACGCCCTCGTTGTAGGCGATCTGCAGGTAGAAGTTGGGCATCAGGGTCGGCTCCTCGCACAGACGCTCGTACAACTCGGCCACGAGCTTGTCTACCTTTTTTTCCTCGCGCTTGGCTTCCTTGTCCACGTAGACTGTGGAGTACATGAAGTCCTTCAGCACGGCGTAGGCGGCGTCCACTTCGGGCGAAAAGTTGATGCGGCCGTTCTGGCTGTGCTTGATCAAATCCGTTATCATCGTGGTGATGCGCTGGGACTTGGTGGTGCCCAGCACGGCCACGGCTTCGGGCGGGAGCTGGCGGGGATCCAGCACACCGGCGGTGACGGCATCCTCGATGTCGTGGTTCAAAAAGGCGATGTGGTCCGCGCGGCGCACCACGCAGCCCTCAGGCGTGCGGGCCCAAGCGCCGGTGGTGTGGGTAACGATGCCGTTGCGCACCTCCCAGGTCAGGTTGAGGCCCCTGCCGTCTTTTTCCAGGAAATCCACCACCCGCAGGCTTTGGCGGTAGTGGGTAAAGCCGCCGGGGCACAGGCGGTTCAGCGCGCGCTCCCCCGCGTGGCCAAAGGGGGTATGGCCCAGGTCGTGGCCCAGGGCGATGGCCTCGGTCAGATCCTCGTTCAGCCGCAGGGCGCGAGCGATGGTGCGGGCGATCTGCGCGACCTCCAGCGTGTGGGTCAGCCGGGTGCGGTAATGGTCCCCCTCGGGCGAAAGAAAGACTTGGGTCTTCTGCTTCAGGCGGCGGAACGCCTTGCAGTGGATAATGCGGTCGCGGTCCCGCTGGTAGCACGGGCGGATGGGGTCCTCGTCCTCCGGGCGGCGGCGGCCCCGGGTGGATTGGCTCAGGGTGGCGTAGCGGCTCAGGGTCTGGCGCTCGATCGCCTGGGTCTCTTCGCGGATGGTCATGGTCAGCAGCCCCCTTTCCGGCTTATGGCAGCCCTGCTTTTGCGCCGTTCTGCAGCTGCGGCGCACGGGGGCAGTTCTGCCTTATTTTTCCCTCTATATATAAATACGATAAAACTTGGCGAAATACTCTTTTTTTATGCGGAATTTTTTGAAAAAATTCAAAGTCGGTTCTGCGGAAGGGGGCAAGCCCCTCTCCCTACAATACCACCTTGCATGAGGCTGTAGGGGGCGATGCTTGCATCGCCCCGCAAGCAGCCGCCCGCCTATGCGGGCCGATGACGAGCATCGGCCCCTACAAAAAGGTGTAGAGGAATCCAGGCCATGAAAAGCCGCAGCAAAAATCAAAACGGTGCGTACATCGCTGCCGAAACGGTGACTTCGGCGCTGCCGCGGGTCAGTTCGGTCAGCTTGGCACACAGGGGGCCTTCCTCCCCGGCAGGCATCCGCCAAAGCAGGGTAACGGCATCGTCAAACACAGGCTCCTCCGGCTTGGCCCCGGCCGCAGCGATAATGCGCTGGGCCTGCTCGAACTGGGCGTAGGGCACCCGCAGGCGGCAGTCCACCACCAGCCGCATGCTGACAAGTTCGGCATTTTGCAGTGCGCCGCCGGCCGCCGCCGTGTAGGCGCGCACCAGGCCGCCGGTGCCCAGCAGGATACCACCGAAATACCGCGTGACGACTACGATCACGTCCGACACGCCCGCGTGGCCGATGGTCTCCAGCACCGGGGTGCCGGCCGTCTTGGCGGGTTCGCCGTCGTCGGAGTAGCGGGTGCGGCCGTTTTGCAGCACGTAGGCGTAGACGTTATGCCGCGCGGTGCGGTTGGCGGCGCGCACGGCGTTCAGCACAGCCAGAGCTTTTTCCTCGGTATCGGCAAAGGCGGCGGTGGCGATAAAGCGGCTGCGCTTTTCCTCGTACGTAAAGGTCGAGGTCCCCCGCAGGGTCTTGTAGTCAGGCATAGCGGCTCCCTTTCGATTACACATCAAAAAACCCCAGATGTCGCCATCTGGGGTCAAAAGCTTTGGAAAAATTACTTGCCGGACTTGGCAAAACGGCGCTTGAAACGCTCGACGCGGCCACCGGTATCGACCAGCTTCTGCTTGCCGGTGTAGAACGGATGGCACTTGCTGCAAACTTCGACGTGGATCTCCGGCTTGGTGTCACGGGTGTGGATCACGTTGCCGCAGGCGCAAGTGATGGTGCAGTCCACATAGTTCGGATGGATGCCCTGCTTCATGGTATTTTCACCTCTTTCTCGATTATGATAACGGGAGCCATACTTGATATATGTGCTCATCACAATCTCCGAATTGCGGCTACCAGCGCCCACCATCCTGTGCGGGCGGAGCAGCCATCTGAACGATTGCTGAAATATTATAGCGGATTTTTGGGGCGATGTCAAGTATTTTTTTGTGTTACCTTACAGGCTCTTTCCCCCGGTGCACACGGTGCGGGCGTCCCATTTTAAATCACTGCCATTATAAATGGAAAAGGTGTACTGCACGGCGGGGGTGCCGTCCACGCTGCCGGTGGCGGTGATGGTGCCGTTGTTGTTGGCATACGCCCAGGTGTAGGCGGGCGTTTCGGGCAGGTCGTCGGCGGTGGCGGTGGTGCCTGGCCAATCGATGGCAAAAAAGCGGGCGTTACTGCTCCAATCGTCCTCGGCGGTAAAGTCGATGGTCAGCAATCGGTTGGCCTGTTCCGCCGTAAAGCCCAGCAGGTTGGGGCCGTAGTCCCGGCTGCGGGCGGCGAGGTAATAGGCCGTCTGCTCCTCGGTCCAGTCGGCAGGGCCGGCAAAATCGGTGATGCCCGCTGCGGCCAGGGCGCGGCACTGGTGCACCAGCATCGTGTGCTGCCACTCGTTCAAGTTCAACTCGCGGGCCTCGTCGCTCAGTTCCGGGATGGCGGCGGTGCTGTCGGTACTGTACCAGCCGCTGATGGCCTCGCAGGGCCGGGCGTCGTCCACCGGGGTAAACACGTAGATGCTGTTGGTGCCGTCGGGGTACTGGGGGCCGCCGTAGTCAGCCTCGGGCGAGTAGACGACATAGAAGCTGACCTTGACCAGAAAGGCCTCACCATCGTCGATTTTGGTGCGGTAGTCCGTGCCGCTGCCGGCGTCGGTATTGTCCAGCAGGTCGGCGGCCTCCTCGTCATCGGCAGGGTCGACCACGCCGGACATGCCCACGCGGGTGGTGATATAGCGGATGGCGTTCTCGTCCAGTACCGTCTGCCAGTAGTTGGCCGCGCGCTCGGCCGCTACCGACAATTGCGTCAGGTATTCCGGGTCAATCGGTTCACGGCGGTTGGCGTCCAGCGTGGTGGATGCTGCCAAGGATTCCGGTTCCGGCGTGGGTCCGGCGGCGGATTCCGAGGCAGGTGCGGCGCACCCGGCCAGCACCCCGGCGCAAAGCAGCACTGCCGCCAAACCGGCGGCACGGCGGGAAATGGCAGACATAGACAAGCCTCCTTCTTGATGTGATTTATATAATAGGTATACTTTTATTGTAATGTACCACCGGCAAAAGTCAACGGTGTGCGGCAGATTTTACAACTATTTCTAAAATGTTTCCAAATGGGCCTACACATGCGGCAAGCGCACGGGCGGATACAGAATCAGCCCCTACGGGTGGGGTTGCGCAGATGCCGTAGGGGCTGATTCCATATCGGCCCGCGGACACATAAAAAGGCTCCCCTTCGAGGGGAGCTCCCGCCGCCAGGCGGGTGAGGGGTGGCTACTTTAGCGTGTGGCCTTACGGGAGCCACCCCTCAGTCAGCTTCGCTGACAGCTCCCCTCAAGGGGAGCCTTTTATTTAACTTTTACGCCAGCAGCGGCTTGCAGGCTTCGGCCAGCTTTTCCTTCTGGGCTTCGGCCTCGGCCAGGTCTTTGCCCTTGGTGGTGAAGTAGGTCTTGATCTTCGGCTCGGTGCCGGAGGGGCGCACCACCACGGTGGCGCCGCTTTCCAGCGTGTAGATCAGCACGTTGGCGGCGGGCAGGCCGGTCTCCTCGGGCTTCTTGTAGTCCACGACCTTGACGACCTTGTCCCCGGCGAAGTCCTTCGGCGGGTTGTCGCGCAGGTTCTGCATGATGCCGACCATCTTGTCCATGCCGGACAGACCCGGGAACTCGAAGCTGTCGACCTTGTTCAGGTAGCGGCCGTATTCAGCGTAGATACGCTCCAGTTCTTCCTTGATGGAGGAACCCTTGGCGCGGTAGTAGGCAGCCATCTCGCAGATCAGCATCGAGCCGATGATGGCGTCCTTGTCACGCACGTAGGGACCGGCCAGGTAGCCGTAGCTCTCCTCGAAGCCGAAGATGAAGCGGTCCACCTCACCGGCGGCCTCCAGCTTGGCGATCTGGTCACCGATCCACTTGAAGCCGGTCAGCACGTTGCGGCACTCGACACCGTAATGCTCGGCCACCTTGTCGGCCAGCGGGGTGGAGACGATGGACTTGCACATGACGGCGTTCTTGGGCATGGTCCCCTGCTCGATGCGGCCCGCGCAGATGTAGTCCAGCAGCAGCACGCCCACCTCGTTGCCGGAGAGCAGCTCATAGCTGCCGTCCTTGCACTTGACGGCAATGCCCACGCGGTCGGCGTCGGGGTCGGTGGCCAGCATCAGGTCAGCGCCGGACTTCTTTGCCAGCTCCAGGCCGAGGCGCAGGGCCTCGAAGATCTCGGGGTTGGGGTACGGGCAGGTGGGGAAATTGCCGTCCGGCTTCTCCTGCTCGGGCACGACGGTGATGTCGGTGATGCCGATGTCCTTCAACACATGGGTGACGGGCACCAGGCCGGAGCCGTTCAGCGGGCTGTAGACCAGCTTGAGGCCGGCGGTCTTGCAAATGCCGGGGCGGATGGAGCGGGCCTCGATGGCAGCGTACAGGGCGTTGATGCAGTCGTCACCGACGTACTCGATCAGGCCCTGGGCCATGCCGTCCTCAAAGGAGATGAGCTTGGCGCCGGTGAGGATGTCAGTTTTCTGAATTTCGGCATACACGATGTCAGCGGCTTCATCGGTCATCTGGCAGCCGTCCGGGCCGTAGGCCTTGTAGCCGTTATACTTGGCAGGGTTGTGGCTGGCCGTGACCATGATGCCCGCATTGCAGTTGTAGTAGCGGGTAGCAAAGCTCAGGGCAGGCACGGGCATGAGGGCGCTGTAGATGCGCACCTTGATGCCATTGGCGGCCAACACCTCAGCAGCGGTCTTGGCAAAGACGTCGCTCTTGATACGGCTGTCGTAGCTGATGGCGACGGTCTGGCTGCCGCCCTGGGTCTTGACCCAATTGGCCAGGCCCTGGGTAGCCTGCCGCACGACGTAGATGTTCATGCGGTTGGTACCCGCGCCGATGACACCGCGAAGGCCTGCGGTGCCGAACTTCAGGGCCACAGCAAAGCGGTCCTGGATGGCAGCGTCGTCGTCCTTAACGCTTTCCAGTTCGGGCTTCAGATCTGTATCGGCCAGGTCAGCCGCCAGCCAGCGGTCATACATTTCCTTATACATAAGTAAATACACCTGCACTTTCTATGGTTGGTACTATACTAAATATACCAACTTCTGTGCGGTGTGTCAATTGAATTTTGGCTATTTTTACCGATTTGTTGCTTTGGTTTTGCAGGGTGGCTTTCGTTCCGCGCCACCTTGCGGCGCTTCACTCGTTTTAACGGCTTTCTGCCTTTATGTGTTCCTTTTGGAGACCCAAAAGGAACCGAAAAGGTCCCCGCTACTTCC